>ENA-USYV01000809-USYV01000809.1-human-gut-metagenome-genome-assembly--contig:-NODE-809-length-34076-cov-10.966911_pt1 | contig 34076 bp, 28 predicted proteins | sample MGYA00250066_ERZ773514 | MGnify/ENA primary metagenome ERZ773514 (study PRJEB29103, sample SAMN06112049) | human gut metagenome | biome: human gut; feature: ankylosing spondylitis patient; material... | reverse complement strand
ACAGGACATTGAGATTTATTATTCTTTTGTTGGCAAGGTGGACTTGCCCGAATAACCGCCCGACCTATCCGACACAATGCGCAAGTGCCGGATAGGAACGGCAAAATTTTTTACACTTCTATTACTTCTTTATCGCACATCAGTAAAGTCCCAGGGAATTAAGCAGCTCATGGCTGGCGGCGGTGTCGCGCTGATTGGCACCACGCTAGTGCCGCTGCTCTCCGGCTTCTTTGGGTAAGAAGGAACGCCGCGGGAAAGGGTAATGTTTAACGCGAGCTTTCCCATGAAACAATTTGACTTGTAACTCAAAATGTGTTACAATTCAAAAAGACTTTCGAGGAGGTGCGGCGATGGAAATGCAAGCGTATCTTGAAAAGGTGCTTCACCGTGAAGTGCAGCTGACAGCCTATGATGATATTGCAAAGCTGCCGCTGATTTATCGCAGCACTGTCCGGCTTCATGTTCTGAACATAGATAAACAGGCGTGTCTGCTGATTGAACCTCTGGAAACCATGGCGTTGCCGGATTTGCGCAAGTGTTGTAAGCAGACAGAACGTCTCACCGGGATGCCCTGTGCTTTGTATCTGCATACGCTCAGCTATTATGCCAAAGAAAGCCTGCTGAGGGAAGGTATCGCTTTTGTGTGGGAAAATCATCAACTGTATTTGCCTTTCATGGGTGTGCTGCTGAATTCTTGCGATGAGCGCCAGTTGAACCCCTGCTCCCAAATTTCTTTCATGACACAAAAACTTCTTTTGAAGGCGCTGTATGAAGTGTGGAACGGGACAACCGTCACACAGGCTGCCGAAGCGTTGGGCGTGTCAAAAATGACGATTAGCCGCTGCTTTGACGAAATTGAAGTGCTGGAATTGCCCATTTTGCAGGTAAAGAATCGAGCAAGAAAGCTGTATGCTGCTCCTGATAAGCGTGCTATGTGGCAGATCATTCAGCCTGTCCTGCGGAATCCTATCATTAAGGAATTCCGACTGGCTGAGATTCCACAAGCTGACCTGCCTCTGAGCGGTCTTTCCGCACTGGCAGAATATTCTATGTTGACAGATAATCCTTATCCGACTGTAGCTTTTGAAAAAGTGCAAATACAGGAACTGAATCCCAACGCATGGAAGCAAGTGCCACAGATAGAACAGCCGGTATGCGTTGCGCATGAAGTTGGCTATCTATTGCCGTTTGGCAATCACAATGCCATCGACCCACTCTCTGCCGCGCTGATGCTGACGGAAGAAGATAAAACAGATCCCCGCGTAGAAACATCATTGAACGAAATGTTGGAGGAATACGTATGGTAAAAGGGCTTGATGTTTTTCATGAGTACTTTCATGGATACGCCGATCAGTATGTTCTTATCGGCGGTGCCGCGTGCAGCATCTCGTTTGAGGAACAGGACGCTGCTTTTCGAGTCACAAAAGACCTGGACATGGTGTTAATTGTCGAAGCACTTACCGCTTCCTTTGGTACGCGCTTCTGGCAGTTTATCCGTGATGGCGGTTATCAAAATCGAGCCCGTAGCAATGGCAAACCTCAATTCTTCCGTTTTGACAAACCAGCCGATTCACGCTTTCCAAAGATGATCGAACTGTTTTCCCGTACTGACTGGCTGCTGAACGAAGGTGCAGGTTTAACGCCTATCCATATAGATGACAGCGTTTCAAGTCTTTCAGCGATTCTGCTGAATGACGCTTACTATCAAGCTCTGCTGAATGGACGGAATGTGATCAATGGGCTGTCCATCTTGCGTCCTGAGTGGCTGATTCCCTTCAAGGCAAAAGCATGGCTTGATCTCCGTGACAAGGTTGGAACGGATTCAGCAGACATCAAAAAGCACCGAAATGATATCATTCGTCTGGCATCTGAACTGATACTAAAGCCAGTCAGCTTACCCGATGAGATCAGGAACGATATGGTCACGTTTATTGACGCCTTTGATGTAACGGAAACAGAACTAAAGTCACTGAGGATAAGGGGCGTAACCGCTGAACAGATCAAAACAGTTTTGAAAACGAACTATATTGGTTAACACTTGGAAAATGCACGCGCACGAGCCTGTGCTTTTCGGCGGCCAGAACTGATAAACAATCAGCTCTGGCTATTTTTCTGCCTTTTTTCAGACACGGAGAAAAGGCAACGCATCATTTGTGCATTTCGAGGAGGGATGCCCATTGAACTTCATCTGGGACAAGATTACCGAATGGCTGAAGGGGCTGCTGGTCAGCGGCATTATGAGCAATCTGTCCGGCTTATTTGATTCGATCAATACCCGTGTGGGCGAAGTCGCGGCGACTATCGGTACGACACCGCAGGCATGGAACAGCAGCATTTTCCAGATGATTCGCACACTGTCAGAGAATGTCGTTGTCCCCATCGCGGGAATCATCCTGACGTTCGTGATGTGCCTGGAACTGATTCAGCTGCTGATTGACCGCAACAACCTCCATGACTTTGAGACGTTCATTTTCTTCAAGTGGATTTTCAAAACGTTCTGCGCAGTACTCATCGTAACCAACACATGGAATATCGTGATGGCCGTTTTTGATGTGGCGCAGCATGTTGTCAATCAGGCTTCCGGCATCATCATCGGCGATACGGCCTTGGATGTGACCGCGTTGATAGGCAATATGGAGCAGGCGCTGATGGAGATGGACGTCGGTCCGCTGTTTGGGCTTTGGTTCCAAAGCTCCCTGATGGGGATTATCGCGTGGGTGCTCAGCATCTGCATCTTCATCATCGTGTATGGACGTATTATCGAGATCTATATGGTCACCTCTGTAGCGCCGATTCCGATGGCAACCATGGTGAACCGCGAATGGGGACAGATGGGCAATAACTATTTGCGCAGTCTGTTCGCGCTTGGGTTTCAGGCTTTTCTCATCATGGTCTGCGTGGCCATCTATGCGGTACTGGTGCAGGGCATCAGCGTCGGAAATGATATTGGGGCCGCACTGTGGACGTGTATCGGCTATACGGTTTTGCTCTGCTTCACCCTGTTTAAGTCCTCCAGTGTCGCAAAATCTATTTTTAATGCCCACTAATCATCACGCGGAACATGGAGAAGAAAATGAACAAACAGCCCAAGAACCACCATCGCATGGTACGCTTTGCTTCCGTGGGCGCGGTAAACGCGGCGCCCTTAGCGCCCTGCCCCCGAAAGCGGCCTAAGCGGGAGCATCCGCTTCGCCGCAAAAAGCCCAAACGGCAGGGCAGCAGAAACCAGACCGGCAAGCGACTGCCCATGATGACATCCGAAAAGCGGTTCGTGAACGGCTCTGATGGACTGAACACCACGGAAAGGAAGCAAATCAATGGCCTATGTTCCTGTCCCCAAGGACTTGACGTGCGTCAAGTCCAAATTTCTTTTCAACCTGACCAAGCGTCAGGTCATCTGCTTCGGTCTGGGTGCGCTTGTGGGCGTGCCCTTTTTCTTTCTGACAAAAGACGCGCTAGGCACCAGTATGGCGGCCATGCTGATGATTGTCCTGATGCTGCCGTTTTTCATGTTCGCCATGTTTGAGCGACACGGACAGCCGCTGGAAGTGCTGCTCAGGCATTTCATTCAGGCACGCTTTATCAAGCCCCGGACGCGCGTTTTTCAAACCGATAATTTTTACACGGCCATCGACCAAAACATCCGATACCACCGGGAGGTGCGAAAAATTCTTGAAAACCAAAGAAAAAGGAAAAATCAAACTGACAAAGGCTGAAAAAAAGCAGCTGCGGGCACTGGTGCGCCAAAGGCAGCAGCAAAAGAAAGGCCCCTACACCGCGCAGGAAACCATTCCATATCAGCGGATGTGGCCGGACGGCATCTGCCGTGTCACCGATCGCTATTACACCAAAACCATCCAGTTTCAGGACATCAATTACCAGCTGGCGCAGAATGATGACAAGACCTCCATCTTTGAAGGCTGGTGTGATTTTCTCAATTACTTTGACAGCGGGATTCATTTGCAGTTCTCGTTCCTGAATCTGACCGCGAACGCGGAAACCTTTGAGCAAAGCGTTCTGATTCCCGACCGGGACGACGGCTTCAATGATATCCGGCACGAATACGCGCAGATGCTTCAGGAGCAGCTGGCGAAAGGCAACAATGGTCTGACCAAGAGCAAGTACCTGACCTTTGGGGTGGACGCGGAGAATTACAAAGCAGCCAAGCCGCGTCTGGAACGCATTGAGATGGATTTGCTCAACGGTTTCAAGCGGCTGGGAGTGGCCGCCGCGCCGCTGAATGGTCAAGATCGGCTGAAGCTGCTGTATGATCTGTTCCACATGGACAATCAGACGCCGTTCCTCTTTGACTGGAAGTGGCTTGCGCCATCGGGGCTGTCCACTAAGGATTTCATCGCGCCTTCGAGCTTTGATTTCCGAGGAAAGCACAGCTTCGGCATGGGCAGCAAGTATGGCGAAATCAGCTTCTTCTCCATTCTGGCTTCCGACCTGAACGACCGCTGCCTGGCGGACTTTCTTGCCATGGAATCATCACTTGTGGTCAGCTTCCATGTGCGGGCTATTGACCAGACCGCCGCCATCAAGGACATTAAGCGGAAAATCACCGACCTGGATAAAATGAAGATTGAAGAACAGAAAAAGGCCGTCCGTTCCGGCTATGATATGGACATTCTTCCCTCTGATCTGGCGACTTATGGCGGCGAGGCCAAGAAACTGCTGGAAGATTTGCAAAGCCGCAACGAGCGCATGTTTCTCATTACCTTTCTGGTCATGAACACCGCGGACAGCAAAAAGCAGCTCACGCTGAACGTGAAGCAGGCGCAGAGTCTCGCGCAGCAGCACAACTGCCAGCTGATTCCGCTGGACTATCAGCAGGAAGCCGGTATGGTTTCCTGTCTGCCGCTTGGCTATAACACAATTCCGATTCAGCGCGGTCTGACGACATCGTCAACCGCGATTTTTATGCCCTTCACGACGCAGGAGCTGTTCCAAACCGGCCATGAAGCCCTGTATTACGGTCTCAACGCGCTGTCCAACAACCTGATTATGGTGGATCGCAAATCACTGAAAAACCCGAACGGTCTGATTCTGGGCACACCGGGTTCCGGCAAGTCTTTCTCAGCCAAACGTGAAATGGCGAATGTGATGCTGCTGACGAATGACGATGTGATCATCTGCGACCCGGAAGGCGAGTACTATCCACTGGTCTATAAGTTTGGCGGGCAGGTCATTCGGATTTCGCCAACCAGCACGAATTATATCAACCCCATGGACATCAACCTCAATTACAGCGATGATGACAACCCATTATCCCTGAAATCAGACTTTATTCTGTCCCTGTGTGAGCTGATTGTCGGCGGCCGAGATGGTTTGCAGCCTATCGAAAAGACGGTGATTGACCGTGCGGTCCATATTGTGTATCAGCCGTATCTCAACCATCCTACGCTGGAAAATGTGCCGATTCTGGAAGATCTGTACAATGCCCTCCGCGCGCAAGAAGAAAAGGAAGCGCAGACGCTGGCTACCGCCCTTGAAATCTATGTCACCGGTTCGCTGAATGTATTTAACCATCGAACCAATGTGGACGTGAATAATCGTATGGTCTGCTATGACATCAAGGAGCTGGGCAAGCAGCTGAAAAAGCTGGGTATGCTCATTGTGCAGGATCAGGTATGGGGCCGCGTCACGGCAAACCGTAGTGAGGGAAAATCCACCCGATACTACATGGACGAATTCCATTTGCTGCTGCGCGAGGAACAAACAGCGGCCTACTCCGTGGAAATCTGGAAACGCTTCCGCAAATGGGGCGGCATCCCGACAGGCATCACGCAGAACGTGAAAGATCTGCTCGCCAGTCAGGAGGTTGAAAATATCCTTGAAAACTCGGATTTCATCTACATGCTGAATCAGGCTTCTGGCGACCGCGAAATTCTCGCGCGAAAACTGGGCATTTCGCCGCATCAGCTGTCCTATGTGACTCAAAGCGGCGAAGGTGAAGGGCTGCTGTTCTACGGCAATGTCATTCTGCCCTTCCGCGATCACTTCCCGAAAAACACGGAACTCTATCGCCTGATGAGCACCAAGCCCAGTGAAATCAATCTTTCCTGACGAGGAGGCAGCTCATGGAAGCATCACGGAACCGAGATTCTCCCAAACTTCAGTTTTCCAAGGAAGAGAGCGCGCGGCTGGTGCTGGAAAAGAAGAAAGCGAAAGTCGAAAAGGCGGCAAAACAGCTGGAACACGCTGAACGAAAAATCAGAAAGCAGCGTCGTCTCGTGCTGACTCAGGAAGAAATGATCGCGGAAAATCAGGCAAGTCCCATATCCGCTCCGGCTTCTTCTGAAAAAGCCTCCGCGAAGAAAAAAACGGTTCGGCTGCACTTCGAGGAGCATCCAACTCAACCGCCTTCCCAAACCCAGCATCCGGCGCGACAGACTTTGCGCGCTGCCCATGATGCGCTTCATCAACAGGTTTCAGAAGCCAATGAAGACGATAACGCTGCTGTCCATGCTGTCCTGAAAGCGGATGACATTCAAGAAAACGTCTTGCGGGCTGGTGAACATGCCTATCATGCCCATGCGCTTCGTCCCTACAAACAGGCCGCGGCATCGGAACGCAAGCTGGAAAGGGCTCAAACGCAATACCAAAAAACGCGGCAACGGGTAAAAAATCCATCATTCACCAGCAATCCCTTCTCCAGATGGCACCAGAAACGCGCCATCCGAAAAGCATACGCGGCGGAAAAGTCGGCGCGGAACGCGGCAAGTCGGACAGAACAAATCACTACGACCGCTGGAAACACGGCAAAAAAGCTGTCAGGGTACTTTACCCGTCATCCGACAGCGCTGGCCATGATCGCGCTGGCCGCGATGCTGCTTCTCGTGATGAGCAGTTTGCAGTCCTGCACGCCGCTGGCGCAGTCCGTGCTGCAATCTGTCATCATCGGCACGTATCCCGCGGAAGAGGAAGACGTGAAAGCCGCCGAACGCGCCTATGCCGCGCTGGAAAAACAGCTCGCGGATGAAATGACGCACTATGACCGCGACCATCCGGAATACGACGAGGTGCTGGTGGATGCCGATGAAATCTGGCATGACCCTTATGTGCTGATCGCGATCATCTCGGCGGTCTATGACGGGCAGCCGTGGACGCTGGATACCGCGATGCCAGTGATTGAAAAGTACTTCCAGCTGCAGTATGTCGTGACGCCATCCGTGACCACGGAGACCCGCTACCGAACGGAAACAAAGCGCCAGATGAACCCGAAAACGGGGAAAATGGAAACCGTAACGGTTCGTGTCCCGTACCGCTACAAGACTTGTCATGTCCGATTGGAGAATAAAGACCTCTCGCACCTGCCGGTCGTCAGCATGAGCCATCATACCATGGGCATGTACGCGCTGTATATGGCAACCCACGGCAATATGGAGGGCATTTTCGCGAGTAATCCCTACGCAAGGCCGCTGAAAGACCCGATGCTCTACGATATTCCGGAGGAAACACTGAACGCAGATCCCACATTCGCCGCGCTCATGGAGGAAGCCAAAAAGTACATCGGCTATCCCTACGTCTGGGGCGGCGCGTTGCCTGAAACCAGCTTTGACTGTTCGGGCTTCGTGAGCTACGTGTTCACACACAGCGGCGTGTACAATACCGGCCGCCTTGGCGCGAAAGGGCTTCGAAGTCTGTGCGAAAAGGTTCCCAATGACCAGGCCAAGCCCGGTGATGTCGTCTTCTTCGAGGGAACCATGGGCGATGACGTGAGCGGCATTACGCATTGCGGCCTTTATGTCGGCAACGGCATGATGATCCACTGCGGATCGCCCATTGGATTTGCCGATCTGAATGACGCCTACTGGCGGCAGCATTTTCACTCCTTCGGCAGAATGCCCGGTCTTTGAGATTTGCAACAGGGAGTCCACTGAAACGGACTCCTTTTTTACTGCCTACAGAAAGGAATAAAAAACAATGAATATGATGTTTCATCGCGCCAGAACAGAACGTGATGCCCTGAACATTGCCAAGGAAGTGCTCGCCGCCATTCTGGTACTGCTCCTTCTTTCAGCCTTCCTGCCGGCGCACGCGGAGGAAGATACGGAAACGGATGATTTCTTCGGTCTTGATGTCATTCTGGAAGACCCGGAATATTTTCTGTTTGATGAGCCTGAAGATGAGATTCCTGTCATTACCTCGGTTGGCAGGAGCAACGTCAAGGTGGCTGGCGTCAAGTCCAAGCATCAGCTGGTGCAGTACACCATTCCCGAAACACTGCTCCGGGCGGACGAGAACTTTCTGGCCCTGATGATGGAGGCGGAGAAATACATCGGCTATCCCTATGTGTATGGCGGCAGCAAACCTTCTTCTGGCTTCGACTGTTCCGGCTTCGTGTGCTGGGTGTACCGCGAATCCGGCGTGTACGATACCGGCCGCGTCGGCGCGAAAGGGCTCTATTCGCTGTGTTCTGTCATTGAGCGCGAAGAAGCCCGCCCTGGAGATCTGGTTTTCTTTGAGAAAACGATGGGTACTGATGTGAAAGGCATCACGCATGTGGGCATCTACGTCGGAAATGACATGATGATTCATGCCGGCGACCCGGTTGGCTTTGCCGATTTGAAAAGCGAGAAGTGGGCGAAGAAGATTTACGGCTTTGGGCGACTGCCCATCAATTAACGAGGTGAACCACAATATGAATGAACCCAAGAAACGATACCCCGCCGACAGAGAAAAGCTCCACGCGCTGCTGGAAAAGAAAGAACAGGCGCTGGTGGATTTGACCAACGAGGTTCAGGAGCTGCGGGAGCGCACGCTGGCGGCGGATCGTACCGCCATCATCACCAACTGTGAGATGTACAGTCTGACTCCGGAAATGCTTGCCGAGTTCCTGAAAACAAAGTTCGGCAATCCGGACGAAAAGCAGGAGACTGAACTGCCGGAAGGCGCGCGGATTGTGCCTTCTCTTTCCGAATATCCCGTAATACCTGAGGAGGAGACCGATGAAGACGCGTATTAAACGACGGGCGGCCATTCTGATTTTAGCAGCGGTTCTGCTGACAAGTCTCTGTCCGACTGCCCTGGCAGAGGCGGAAATCCCCAAGGAAGAAGTTTCGCCTTATCGGATTGTCCTGACCGCGCCGGGCGGCTGGAACAGCAGCAACAGCGCGGTCATCAAGGTATCGCTGCAAGACCCAAGTGGTCTGGGCTGGTACCGAATCGAATACCGCGTGAATGACGGCAACTGGCATGACTGTGAAGACCTGTTTGATCATGGCGAAGCGGAAATCGCCGTGCGGGAAAACGGTACCTTTACCCTTCGCGTGCTGGATCCCCACGGGCATCCGTTTGAGGAAACCGCCGCGGTGCGGACCATTGATTTGGCCGCACCAACGGTGCAAGTGGAAATCAACGGCGACATTCTGCGTGTGGAAGCGCGGGATGATCTGTCCGGTGTGGCGGGTGTACAGGTCAACAGCCTACTTTTTACGGACCCGATCAACCATGTGGTTACCGTCAGTCTGGATGAAAGCATGGCGCGGTTTGATCAGCTTTCCATCCGTGCTTTTGACTACGCGGGCAACTTCTCAGAACCGGTTCTTTTGGAGAACCCCAATTATCAGGAGCCGGATTCCGCGACACCTGAACCGACGAAAACACCCAAGCCCACCCGAAAACCCGCGGCAACCCCAGAACCAGAACCGACCAAGTGCCCCTATGGATTGGGCGGCTCGCTCATCTACGTTCCCGACGATGGTAATCCCACCGCCGCGCCGACGCAGGTCCCCACACCTGAGCCGATTATTCAGACGGAGTATATTCCCATCGGACCGGGAATGCCCTACAAAGCGGACGGCAACAGCCATACGCTGGATGTCCTGTATTCCGCCGCGACGAACAAGCAGTTCATTACCCTGCAAAGTAAGAACGGAAACACCTTTTATCTGGTGATTGACTACGACAAGCCGATTGATGAAGACGCGGAAATGTATGAGACCTACTTCCTCAATCTGGTGGATGAGAAAGACCTGCTGGCGCTGATGTCGGACGAGGAAAAAGCAGATTTGCCGACGCCGACCCCGGAGATTATCTACGTTACGCCGGAACCTACCGCTGTACCAGCACCTACCACTGTTCCCGAACCGCAGCCATCCAGCAAGTCTGACCAGCAGACCGCCATCCTCGCTTTGATCGCGATGCTGGTACTGGGCGCGGCAGGCACTTTTATGCTGTTCAAGAACAAGGGAAACGGCAAAAAGAACCGCGCGGACAACGACTTCCTCATGGATGATGAGGACGATGAAGCCGAATCATAACCTACTCATTCGCGAAGGAGAAACAACATGGAACTGATTATCGCCGAAAAGCCCAGCGTAGGCAGAGCGATCGCCAGCGCGCTGGGCGCGAACGAACGCAAAGACGGCTATCTGGAAGGCAACGGAAGAATCGTCAGCTGGTGCGTTGGCCATTTGGTCGAACTGGCGCTTCCGGCGGAATACGATGCCCGCTACCAACGCTGGCGCTATCAGGATCTGCCCATTCTGCCTGAAAAATGGCAGTACACCGTGAACCCAGAAACCCAAAAGCAGTTCGAGAAACTCTGTGCGCTGATGAACGCACCCGATGTGACGAATATCATCTGCGCCACGGATGCCGGACGGGAAGGCGAGCTGATCTTCCGGCTGGTCTACGAAAAAGCCGGATGCCAAAAGCCCGTTCGCAGGCTTTGGATTTCGTCCATGGAGGAAAGCACGATCCAGCGCGGCATCTGCCTCATGAAGAACCTGGGCGCATACGACCATCTTTATCAGGCCGCACTCTGCCGCGCACAGGCGGATTGGCTGGTTGGCATGAACGCCACCCGCTTCTATTCGCTGCTTTATGGCCCTACGCTCCCTATTGGCCGGGTGATGACCCCAACGCTGGCCATGATTGTCCAGCGGGAGGAAGAGATCCGGCGCTTCAAAAGCACCCCGTTCTTTACTGTCAAGCTGGAAACAGCGTCTGTAACCGCCCGTTCCGAGCGCATCGCTGACCTAAGCGAGGCGCGTACCCGGATGGAACGCTGCAATCGTGAGCAGTACGCTGTGGTCAAGCAAATCCAGCAGAAGCACCGCACGGAGAATCCGCCGCTTCTCTACGATTTGACCTCTCTGCAGCGGGATGCCAACAAACTTTGCGGCTACACGGCGCAGCAGACGCTGGATTACGCGCAGTCCCTTTATGAAAAGAAGTTGCTGACTTATCCGCGTACCGACAGCCGCTATCTGACACAGGACACACGGGACGGGCTGGACGAGCTCGCGAATCGTGTGCGCCTTGCGCTGCCTTTCGCCGCGGCGCTGGAACTGCACGCTCATCCCGACCGGGTCATTGATGACAGCAAAGTCAGCGATCATCACGCCATCATTCCGACCGCGGCGATGCCAGACCTGACGCAGACCATTCATGCCCTGACCAGCGGAGAACTGGATTTGCTTCATCTTGTCTGCGCCCGATTTCTCTGTGCGCTGGATGATCCTCTTGCGTATAACGAAACAACCGTGACGCTGCTTTGTGGAGAGCATGAGTTCACAGCGCGGAGAAAGCGGATGACGTGTATGGGCTGGCAGCGGATTTGGTATGCCTTTCGGGGTAGCCTGGGCAGCCGTCTCGCGGACGAAGAAACTTACCAGGAGGAAGCGATTCCAACAGAGCTCGCGGAGAATATGCGGCTGTCTTCTCCAAAAGCGTCCCTTGAGGAAGGCAAGACTACGCCGCCCGCGCATCATACCGAAGCCACCATTCTTCATGCCATGGAAATCGCCAGCGCGCAGGATATGCCGGAGGACGCGGAACAAAAAGGCATTGGCACGCCCGCTACCCGCGCGGCCATTTTGGAAAAGCTCATAGAGACAAAGTTGCTTGAGCGTGTCGGGGAGAAACGTCGGAAAGTACTGCTGCCCACGCCCAAGGGCAAAGCGCTGGCCTCCATCCTGCCGGAACAGCTGCTTTCTCCGACGCTGACCGCAATCTGGGAACAGCGACTGAAGAAAATGGAGCAGGGACAGGAAAAACCGGAAGACTTTATGCGCGATATTCAAACGTTTGTGAAGGAACTGATTGCCGATACGCGTCGGGCGAAAAACGCGGAACAGCTGTTTCCGCCGCTTCGAGAAAAACTCGGCGCTTGCCCCAAGTGCGGCGCGGCTGTCACCGAGCGCGCGAAAGGCTTCCTGTGCGAAAACCGAACCTGCAATTTCGCGATTTGGAAAAACAGTGGAATTCTATCCTGCGCGGAAAAGCCGCTGACCTCCGGGGAAGTCAAGGAACTGCTTGCAACAGGACAAGTCCGCAAAACCGGTTTGTGCTCCGCGAAAACCAGTGTCCCCTATCAAGCTGTTCTGCGACTGAACTACGGCCAGGACGGCAAGCCCTTCCTGCGCCCCAGCTTTGACTGAAAGGATGATCTGTATGAAAAAGTTTGTATCCATGCTTTTGCCGCTGTGCCTCTCCCTCCTGCTGTTTAGCGCTGTTGCTTTCGCCGCGGAGGCTCCCAGCCTTCCGGGTGGTACCCTGACGGCTGATGTCGTTTCGTTTGCGTCCAAGCAGACCTATGCTGTCTACGCCGCGCCGGATTCCAAGGGGATTCGAGGCGCGAATGGACGCGCCCGCGTCAGCACCAACGACTGGATTCAGGTGTTCGGCACAGACGGTGACTGGCTGCTGGTTCAGTACGCCATCACCGATTCGCACTTCCGAATCGGCTATATCGACAAAAAGGCGCTGCCCGAAGATGCGCAAATTTCCGAATTGTGCCTGACAGCAATTCCCGCAGTGGTGAACTATGATGTTGTGGTAACAGATGATCCGCTGGTGAGCCAATCCATGTTGACCAAGCTGACAGAGAACACGCGCGTCACAGCCATCGGCAGTCTGGGCGACTGGACTTATATTGAGGGCGGCGAAGGCAAAAGCCGGTATCGTGGATTTGTTCCGACCGAGTGCCTGTCTGGGACGGTCAGCGAGCTTCAGGAAGCGAATCACGCTATCGTTGGCAGCTGGAAGCTCTATGCGGGCAGCTCTGTCAATGCGGAACGAATCACCTTTTACGAAAGCGGCGACATGACGGGCTTAGCCACGCTGGAAAACGGTATGTCATCCCCATTCAGCGGCACTTGGACGATTGAAAAATACGATCCTCGCCGCGGCCGCTATTGGAATGAATCGGAATTTGAATTAACGCTCTCGCGCGGCAACACCACGGAGCAGTATGGCTTGCGTATCTGCCGTCAGGCCGTCGAAGAAGGCCGATACAAATACGCGCTGGTACTGTCTGACGGCACGCGAAACAGCAGCATGGTGCTGGAAGGAGAAGAATGAGCAACCCTATGATTTTTTCCAATGAGCTGGGACAAGGCTTTCTCTTGTCTCAGCAGGATGGATACGCTGTCTATCAGCTCAAAGGTACCGAGGACAATGCCGTGCTTCGCTTTGCGTCGATGGATTTGCTGAACCGGTTCGCTCAAAAAACGCAAAGCAAAGTCAATCACGCGATGGAACGCAAGAAGAATACGCGTTTTTCCAGCAAAGCGGAAGCGGAAGCGTTTTGGCGCGGCGAAGGTTTTACCGTGAAGCAGAGCGATGCCCCTGACAGCTTTCGTGTGCAAAGCAATGTTGGCGTAACGGCAGCGGTTCATCTGCGTTTTGAACATGGCGGTTGCTTTATGACAGACTTCGAAATCGAGCAGCTGGTCCGCAAAGAAAATTACGCGCTGGTCTACACCGCGCCTTTGTCGGGGGAATATTGGCAAGCAAAGCCGCCGGATGCGATTTGTGAGTTTCTGTTTACAAAGTTCAATATGGAACGTCCGGAAGACTTTTCCGGTCACAGCCTGAGCGTCAGCGACGTCATTGTGCTGCGGCAAAACGGTCATATGGATGCCTACTATACGGACAGTATTGGCTTTTGCCATCTGCCCGATTTCTTATCTCCGGAAACACGGACGCTGGAAAAGGCCAAGGACAATCCACCGCAATGTCAGCGTCCCAAAATCAAAAAGAAAGAAATGGAGCGATAAATGGATGATGAACCATAAGCAGATGAACGAACACGACCCGCCCACCGCGGCGCTTTTTCGTCAGAACGCAATCCCTGAACTGGCGCGTCGCGAGCACGATTTCACGAAGGGAGGCCTCTGCCCGCAGACGTGATGATTGATCCTCGAATCATTTTGAGTCTCCGCGCGCTGGCCAGGGATGAGTGCGCGTACTGTCAAAACGGTTTTTGTCTGAAAACAGATGAACGCTGTCATCTAATTCGCGAGGACTGTGACACCCTTCGTGACGGTCTCATCGCGTGTGATTATTTTTATGAATCTGTTCTGCCCGCCGGATGGAATCTGACGGACCTCATTGCCTATGCGCTGTGGTACGCCGAAGCCGACGCGGATGAAGATTTGCTGCTTGAATAACCCTGCCCCATGACCTGCTAAATAGGAGGAAGCCGATGAACATGTTTACCCCGGAAGAAATCAGCCTGATCTGCATCTACGACCCCGGCAATCGCGCCGGTACCATTGCTGAACTCCGCGACATGATGCGCTATCTCATGGCGGATGAGCTGGAGCTGAAGCAGTTGACACAGGGTGTGATTGAAAAGCTGGAAAAGATGTCCGATTCGGCGTTTGACGCGCTGTCCGACGAATTGATCAGGATGACGATTGCGTCTTTCGATTGCGAAGACGCTGCCCGCAGGAACTTTTGCACCGATACGCATGATGAAATCGACTGGGATTCCGAACCGGAATGATGGGAGGAAAACAAATGCAGACAAAGCTACAGGTCTATGTGGCTCTAGCAGAGGATACGGCCCGAAAAATTACCAGTGATTATCTGGACTGGGCTTCCTACCTCACCATGGCTTCCCGGTTGTATAAATACCCGTACCATGACCAGCTGATGATTTACGCGCAGCGCCCGGACGCCACCGCGTGTGCCACTTACGAACTGTGGAATGAGCGGACACGGCGTTACATCAAGCGCGGCGCGAAGGGCATCGCCCTGCTGACACCGGGGCAGGATGGGATGCGTCTGCGATATGTGTTTGACATTTCCGACACGGGGACACGCGCCAATGCCATGGATATCATCCTCTGGGCGCTGACAAAAGACATGTTGGACGATGTTCAGCGAATGCTGGCGGCGGAATATTCCGAGGAGGCTTCCATGGAATTACCGCGGCAGATTGATCAGATTGCCGAGCGGCAGGCGCTGCAATACTGGCAGACCCATGGTCAGGACATCCTCGACAGCGTTGACGGCACGCCGCTTTCCGGGTACGATAGAGACGCGGTCGGAACTTCTTTCCGAAAAGCCGCAGCGGCCAGCATCGCCTTTACTGTCCAGACCCGATGCAGACTGGAACCGGAATTGTCCCGAACCATGTTCCAAGCGGTGCTGGACTGGAACACCCCCGCGGCGGCAGCGGAACTTGGCAAGGCTGTCAGCCTGATTTCCGGTCAAGTCCTTCGCCAGATTGAAATGACCATCAGAAATGCTGAAAGGAGCGTTGAACATGAGCGAACTGATGTACAAGCGCAGCGGAGACTATCTGTTCCCGGAGATGGAACTGACCAAGGAGGAACAACGGCCACTGAGGAAGTACGGCCTGATGCGGCTGCGGTATCTGGAGAACGAGCGTCCGGGGCTGTACACGAGGCTGTTGCTCAGCGGGAAGCTGATGGAGCACCTGCGGGAGATCGAACAAACGGCGCAGAACCGGCTGGAGCGCCTGATGATCCTTCTGCCGAAGCAAAACGGCGTGACCGAGGAACTGAAAGCGACGAATCAAATGGCGTGGGTGGCGCAGATGAACAGCCTGAAACATCAGGCCGAGGAAATGATCTTGTCGGATCTGATCTACGCCTGACGGATTACGACCCCGTGCTGGAGCAGATGAGCTTCATCATCCCCGGCGAATCGGAACAGATCGCACTGATTGATACCATGGAAGCGGAGAGCGTCCCGGCGACGCCCTTCGCTTTTTCTGTTTCGAAGGAGGACATGGATGCCATCCTGCGCACGGGCGGCAACACTGCCAATCACCGTCTGATTTTGGCGGCTGAGTTTTCCAAGGGAAAGCCGGTTGAAGAAATGACGCAGATTCTCCGGCAGGTTTATCACGGCGGCAACGGTATGGTCACGGAGCATGGGCGCATCAGCGCATGGTACGCGGAGGATGGGATTCTCTTCGCGCCCGGCGGGTCGGCGCGCTATACCCGGATTGCGCAGGTCATGTCGTGGGAGGATGCCGCAAGACGCATCGGAGAGCTGCTGGAAAGCGGGCAGTTTATGAGCGTGATGGAGCCGGCGACAGCTCCTGCGCATGAACGCACTATGATCGCTCAGCGCCTGTGGTATCTTTATGGAGATACAACGACCGAAGGGAAAGCCTTTCTTCCCGCCATGGAATCCATCCGTGGCGGCGGCTTTCCGGACGAAACGGCTCGATTGGCTGAACGCCTGGCTGATCCGGCTTTTCTGTCCGGCATTACCACCGAGATGGATGCCTTTGCCGATGCCTATGCGCAAAACCAAAAGCTCCTGCGGTTCCGTTTCCATAACCCATCTGCCCTGGCTCAGTCGATCAGGGAGCTTGCTCTTCCCCGCAGGGAGCACGAATCCCTGCTGACGGAGGTGACAAGGCCAGCGGCCTTCATTACGGAGGATGAGATGGATGCGCAACTTGCCAGCGGGAGCAGCATGGCTGGCGGCAAGGAAAGGATCTACCGCTTCTTTACGGCATATCCCGCGCATACGCCCAAGGAAAAGGCAGATTATCTGAAAGAAGAGTACGGCATCGGCGGGCACTCCCATGCGGTGTCGGGTTCCGACCACAGCAGCGAAAGCCATGACGGCAAGGGCATCAAGCTGCAAAAGGAAGGCTGCCCGGCGGTTCAGCTCAGCTGGGCGCAGGTGGTCAAGCGGATGGATGCCTTGATTGCGCGTGGCCGGTATATGACGCAATCGGAACTGGAAAACATCAGCGCATTGCCGGAAAAGAGGTAACTATTGAAGAACTGGACGATGACGAGCCCATCGACACAGAATATGTACGTCAGGGACTGGCTGCCTCGGGCATTGTCAATGGTGAAGTTGTGGACGAGGATGCGCTCAGAAGCAGCCCGTTCATTCGGCAGGTGACGGAGCTGGCGGAGCAAATTCAGGCTGAACAGGATAGCGAAGAGTCGCCTGTCGTGGACGCAGGAAAGAATTCTCCTGGAGCTGCTGAACCGAAGCACCTGTACAAGGTCGGTGATACCGTCTATCTGGATCATCAGCCCTTCATCATTGAAAAAATGGGGCTTTTTGACATAAGTCTCCGTGACCCATCACAGCGCTATCCCATCTTCCGCTTGGAAAGCTATCCCCGTTTTGAACGTCTGCTGGAGGAAGATGAACGAAATGCGCACCTGCTTTCCACTGATGAGACACCCGCGCAGTCCCTTGAGGAAATCAAACTGAAGAATATCGTGCCGGACGTCACCGCCCAAGCGGATGAGGAACACGTGCCCGTATCCCCTCAGTCCGTGGCAGAAAATTTCAGGATTACGGACGAACATTTGGGAGAAGGCGGCGCGAAAACCAAGTTTGGCAACAATCTGACCGCCATCCAGACGCTCAAGCAGATTGAAGCCGAGGGGCGATTGGCAACGCAGGATGAGCAGGAGATACTCTCGCGCTATGTGGGCTGGGGCGGTTTGGCAGATGCCTTTGACCCCGACAAGTCGGCATGGGCGGATGAATACCGTCAGCTTGCCGCCATACTCACGCCACAGGAATACGAAGCGGCACGCGCTTCGACGCTTAATGCGCACTACACCAGTCCCACTGTTATCAAGGCAATGTACGAGGCTGTCGCGCAGATGGGCTTCACCGGCGGCAACATTCTGGAACCGTCCATGGGTGTGGGCAATTTCTTCGGGATGCTGCCTGACAGCATGGCGGGCAGCCGCCTGTACGGTGTGGAGCTGGACAGCATTACTGGGCGCATCGCGCGGCAGCTTTATCCCAAGGCTAATATTACCGTCGCGGGCTTTGAAACGACGGACAGGCGAGACTTCTTCGATCTCGCCATCGGCAACGTGCCCTTTGGCAACTATCAGGTCAACGACCGGGCTTTGGGTAAGCTCGGTTTTTCCATTCACAACTACTTCTTCGCTAAGGCCATCGACCAGGTGCGCCCGGGCGGCGTGATCGCCTTTGTTACCTCCCGCTACACAATGGATCAGCAGTCCCCGGAAGTGCGCAAATACATCGCGCAGCGTGCGGAGCTGCTGGGCGCACTCCGGCTGCCGAACAACGCCTTTCGCGCCAACGCGGGCACCGAGGTCGTTTCGGACATCATCTTTCTGCAAAAGCGGGATCGGGCTATCGAGATTGAGCTGGATTGGGTGCATGTGGGTGAAAACGCAGACGGCTTGACCATGAACAGCTACTTTGTTCAGCACCCGGAGATGGTTCTGGGCACGCTGTCCAGGGAGAATACGCAGTACAGCCGGGAGAGCTTCACCGTTCTCCCGAAAGAGGGCGTGAGCCTTGCGGATCAGCTGCATGAGGCGATTGGCCATATCCACGGCATCTATCAGGAGGCAGCGCTGCCCGATCTGGGCGACGATGAGGCGATTGACGAGTCCATTCCCGCTGAACCTGACGTGCGCAACTTCTCGTATTCGGTGATCGACGGCACCGTCTATTACCGTGAGAACAGCCGAATGGTAAAGCCGCACCTGAATCAAACGGCGCAGGAGCGTATCAAGGGCATGATTGCCCTGCGGGATCAGGTTCGCAAGCTGATCGACGCGCAGCTCGATGAGCACGGCGATGGAGAAATTGAGCAGCTTCAGCAGGAGCTGAACACTCTGTATGACAGTTACTCTGCGCGCTTTGGACTCATCAATGATCGGGCCAACCGCCTTGCGTTTTCGTCGGATTCCTCCTACTACCTGCTCTGCTCTCTTGAAATCCTCGATGATGATCACAAGCTGCTGCGGAAAGCGGATATGTTCACAAAGCGGACGATCAAGCAGCAGCGCAGCGTCGATCATGTGGACACCTCAGCCGATGCTTTGGCGGTATCCATCGGGGAGCGCGCCAGGGTTGACCTTGGCTATATGGCTCAGCTGACTGGGAAGAGCGAGGCGGACATCGTTCAGGAGCTGACCGGCGTCATCTTCCGAATCCCCGGCACCGAGGCGCAGTATGTGACGGCAGATGAATACCTGTCCGGCAATGTGCGGCAAAAGCTGCGGGAAGCTAAAACCGCGGCAGAGGCGGACGCCGCCTTTCACCCCAATGTGACGGCACTGGAATCGGCACAGCCCAAGGATTTGGAGGCATCCGACATTGATGTGCGGCTGGGTGCGACGTGGATCGCGCCGGAGTACATTCAGGACTTCATGTACGAGCTGCTCAATACCCCGTATTACCAGCGCCGTGCCATCGAGGTACACTTCTCGCCCCATACCGCCGAGTGGCGCATCAACGGCAAGAATGTCGTTTCCCGCTCCAATGTTGCTGCGTATACCACCTACGGCACGGATAGGGCCAATGCCTACAAGATTCTGGAGGACACGCTGAACCTGCGGGATGTTCGCATCTACGACACCGTGCAGGATGCGGACGGCAAAGAGCAGCGCGTACTCAACCAGAAGGCAACCACCCTCGCGCAGCAGAAGCAGCAGGCCATCAAGGATGCTTTCCGCGAATGGATCTGGAAAGACCCTGAGCGGCGGCAGACACTGGTGACGCAATATAATGAGTTGTTCAACTCCATTCGCCCGCGCGAATATGACGGCAGTCACATTATTTTCGCTGGCATGAACCCGGAAATTTCGCTGCGGGAGCACCAGCGGAACGCTGTCGCCCATGTGCTTTACGGCGGCAATACGCTGCTTGCCCACCAGGTGGGCGCAGGCAAGACGTTTGAAATGGTGGCGGCAGCCATGGAAAGCAAGCGGCTGGGTCTGTGCCAGAAAAGCATGTTCGTCGTGCCCAATCACCTGACAGAGCAGTGGGCTTCCGAGTTTTTGCGGCTATACCCCTCCGCCAACATTCTGGTCACAACGAAAAAGGACTTTGAAACCGGCAACCGAAAGAAATTCTGTGCGAGAATAGCCACGGGTGATTATGACGCGGTGATCATCGGGCACAGCCAGTTTGAGAAAATCCCGGTATCGCATGAGCGTCAGGAGCAGCTGCTTCAGGACGAGATTGCCGAAATCATGGACGGCATTGAGGAGCTGAAAAACAACAATGGTGAGCGTTTTTCCATTAAACAGCTGGAAAAATCCAGAAAGCAGCTGGAGCTCAAACTCGAAAAGCTGCGTGCTGAGGATCGCAAGGATGATGTCGTCACCTTTGAACAGCTCGGTGTAGATCGGTTGTATGTGGACGAGGCGCATTCATACAAGAATCTCTTCCTCTACACCAAAATGCGCAACGTGGCGGGCATTTCCACTTCCGAGGCGCAGAAGTCCAGCGACATGTATATGAAGTGCCGTTACATGGACGAGCTGACCGGCGGGCGCGGCATCATCTTCGCCACGGGCACGCCCGTGAGCAACTCCATGACGGAACTGTATACGATGCAGCGCTATCTGCAATACGGCGCTTTGCAGCGCAGCGGCATGACGCACTTCGACTGCTGGGCATCCACGTTTGGCGAAACCACGACAGCGATTGAGCTGGCTCCTGAGGGAACAGGCTATCGGGCGCGCACGCGCTTTGCGAAGTTCTTCAATCTGCCGGAGCTGATGAACGTATTCCGTGAGGTCGCGGACATCAAGACGGCGGATCAGCTTCATCTCCCGACACCCGATGTGAAGTATGAAACAGTCGTGGTCAAGCCTACCGCGCAACAGGAGGAAATGGTGCAGACACTCTCTGAACGCGCAGCAGCAGTCCATAACAAGCAGGTCGATCCCACGGTGGACAACATGCTCAAGATCACCAGCGATGGGCGAAAGCTCGGCCTCGATCAGCGTCTCATCAATCCGCTACTGCCGGATGATCCGGCCAGCAAGGTCAACGCCTGTGTCGGCAACATCCTGCGCATCTGGGAGGCTGGTCAGGAAGATAAGCTGACCCAACTCGTCTTCTGTGATATTTCCACGCCCAAGGGCACGGGAGCAGTAACTGCTACGCAGAGCGGATGCGAACCCTTTCTTGCCGATGATACCCCGCAGGAGAACACCTTCAACGTCTATGATGACATTCGGGAAAAGCTCGTCGCCCACGGTGTGCCTGCCGGGCAGATTGCGTTCATCCATGAAGCCAACACGGAGGTCAAGAAGAAGGAGCTGTTCGCGAAGGTGCGCTCCGGTCAGGTGCGTGTGCTCATGGGAAGCACTGCCAAGATGGGAGCAGGGACCAACGTGCGTGCGACTCGTTTGTAACTGAAAAGGTTACGCTCAAGTCAAAATTCTGCAAGATTGAAAGGAGCTTGGAAATTGATTTGAAGAACTGATATTCCAACAGGTGGAATGAGGGGGCAACGCCCTGAAACGCCTGCCTTGATACTGCGGTGTGCGGCAAGGTTTGCAGAAATTGAGCCGTGCAAAGCCCGCTGAAGTCGGCGGAAATCTGCCCCAACAGGCAGTCATGTGCTGTGGAAAGTGTCCCAGAGGTGGGATATGCAGATGATACGCCGGAGGTCTATAAAATCCCTATGGTGAGGATGTCATCCATGACCGACGAAGTCCGAGTGTTAGGGTCTATAGCGTGATATGGCAGAAATGTCATTGTCGTAAATGTACGGCGTGCGTGAGGTTGAGTAAAAATGGACGTTATGAAAAACCTTGGGGTGTTACAGGCACTTCCAAGCGCACAGGCTCATAGGACAGCCTAAGGGGATTATGCACAGATAGGAATATCGGAACGAGGAAAGGTCGGAACGCTGAGTGTCTGCACACGATGAAGCGGTGGTTACGAAAAATCGAGCAGTGAAACAAGTAACCTTTATCCTGACTGAGAGCGGCGGCAAGACTGATGAAGCCCCTGTAACAGGGGCGGAAGAATAGCCGCCAGTCATTTGCAAAACAAATATTCTAAAAAGCAATATATCAAAGGTTCGAGTAAGACTAAAAAAGGCGAAAGCCGACTTTGACAGGACGAAAACTGCTCAAACGCCAAAAGCTGAGGAACAACGAATATTATGATATGCAGTCAGTATTCGACGAACTGTATGAAAATAGTCTTGCGAAATGTGAATTTAAGAATCTTATCAGCATCATCACGGCTGAAGAAAATATCAGGTTAGCTTATAGAAATCTAAAAAAGAATGCTGGAAGCAGAACGCCCGGTACGGATGGGAAAACCATCGCAGACCTTGCAAAAATGAGTGAGCCGGAACTGATTGGTTTTGTACAGCAAAAATTCAACTGGTATCAGCCCCAGTCTGTCAGACGAAAAGAGATTCCCAAGGGTAATGGCAAAACCAGACCGCTTGGGATTCCCACCATCATGGACAGATTGATACAGCAATGTGTCCTGCAAGTGATGGAGCCAATTTGTGAAGCAAAATTTTGTGAAACAAGCAATGGCTTCCGTCCCAACAGGGGCGTTGAAAATGCGCTGGCGCAGGCGGAAAAACATATGCAGAAAAGCAACCTTCATATTGTAATTGACATTGATATCAAGGGCTTCTTTGACAATGTAAATCATGGAAAGCTGCTGCGCCAAATCTGGACAATGGGAATCCATGACAAGAAGCTGCTGAGCATCATATCCGCTATGCTGAAAGCAGAGGTCGCTGGTATCGGTTTTCCTGAAAAAGGGACACCGCAGGGTGGAATCCTTTCTCCGCTGTTATCCAACATTGTTCTGAATGAACTGGACTGGTGGATTACCAGTCAATGGGTTGGAATGCCTACAAGACATGAATACAGCGGAAAAATCCATGAAAACGGCACCAAAGACCAATCGAAAAAGTATAGGGAGATCAGAAAAACCAATCTGAAAGAGTGCTATATCGTTAGATATGCTGATGATTTCAAAATCTTTTGCAGAAAGCACAGCGATGTGGTGAAGCTGTTTGAAGCGACAAGAGCATGGCTGAAAGAGCGCCTGGGGCTGGACATCAGCCCGGAAAAGTCCAAGATTGTGAATCTGAAACATGCATATTCCGATTTTCTGGGATTCAGAATCAAGGTTCATAAAGGCAAGAGAAATCAATATGTGGTCATATCACATATTGCACCCAAAGCATTGGACAGGATAAAGGAGACTGCGAAAAAGAAAGTCAAGGCAATCCAGCACTCATCCGGTGAAATGGAAGAATTCAAGGCTGTAAGCGACTACAACAGTTTTGTCATGGGTATCCACAACTACTACCGCATGGCAACTGCTGCGTCCCCGGACATACAGCGATTAGCATTTGAAATTAAGATTTCTATAAAAAACAGGCTGCAAGAGCGAGTAAGGCGACGAAGCAATCAAACAATTCCTGAATATGCCAAACGGTATGCAAGGAGCAGGGAAATACGCTTTATCGGCAAGAACATCCTGCTTCCAATTGGTTATATTCAGCACCATCCGCCAATTCATAAAAAGAAGTCGGTGAATAAATACACCGCTGCTGGACGAGCGGAAATACACAAGAATCTGGAGTGTGTAGACATGTCAATCCTGCACAGTCTCATGAAAAAACCCATTATGAGCGCCACAGTGGAGTATAACGATAACCGTATATCCCTCTATGTGGCGCAGCAAGGAAAATGTGCCATTACGAAAAAGCAACTGTCCCTTGAAGAAATCCATTGCCACCACAAAAAGCCTAAGTCGCTGGGCGGTGGGGACAATTACGCGAACCTGATTATTCTGCATGAACGGATTCACAGACTGATTCACGCAACGCAAAAAGGTACTATTTCTGCAATCATGCAGACCGTACAGCTAAACAAACAGCAGCTTGATAAGCTGAATAAGCTCAGAAAGTTAGCTGGAATCGAGGCAATTACGTTAGAGCAGCAAGACACCTGCTGCTGATTAGAATAACAATTTGTAAATGATGGAAAGCCGTGTGAGTGGAAACGCTCATGCACGGTTTGGAGTGGGGGAAAATCCGGAGGTGAGTTCGCCAAAGGATTACCTATCACTATAGGATCGTCTGATCGCCCTTCATGATCTGGACTGCCCCTGGCGGCCTGGTGATCTGGAGCAGCGTTCGGGACGCATTGTCCGGCAGGGCAATCAGAATCCTGATGTACAGATTTACCGCTATGTTACCGAGGGCACCTTTGACGCCTATCTCTGGCAGACGGTGGAGAACAAGCAGAAATTCATCTCCCAGATCATGACCAGCAAAAGTCCGGTACGCTCCTGTGAGGATATTGACGAAGCCGCCCTGTCCTATGCGGAGATCAAGGCGCTCTGCGCCGGTGATCCTGCCATCAAGGAAAAGATGGTGCGCCCGTAAGGGTGTATATCAAAATCCGCCTTTAGCAAGCGGTAGGTAAAGATATCAAGAAAGGAAGGTGAAAGAAGTAAACCTATCATCCCACAACTTATCCGGATGGGGAAACCCAATGGGGAGTGTAGCATGTTGTTATCCGGAAGGATGGGTGTGCAGCGGTATATACAGCATCCAAAGAACCGATGGACATGGGGATGAAAATTTGCGTACGAGGATGAAAGCTGGATTGCCTGATACGATAGCCGGAGCTTGGGGACATCTTGCCCTCCGTAGGAAAGATGCTGAAACCTACGGTGCTTCGATAGCCGTTCTTCCATTTTGGATGGCTATGTGATATCCGAAGCAAAGTAACTTCAAGACAGAAGTAAACGGCAAAAGTCGCATCCGACAACGCAAAACGCTATATTGATATACGCTACCGGGGATGACCTAAACCCCGTAAGGGGCATGGTTACACAGCTCCCATAGTAGTCCGAGGACTCTGAATTAACAGAGATGGCCGTAAAAACGGAAGCGGGAAAACCGCCTACATGGCAAAGGGGAGCAGTTTACCTTTTTAATACAAACAGAAAGGATGGTGCGTGAGGCACTATGAGAAATCCGATTGATGTATTGAATAGTCTAAGCGATAAAGCAAAAGACCCAACGTACAGATATGAGAGATTGTATCGAAATCTGTATAACCCGGAGTTCTATCTTCTGGCCTACAAGAATGTATACGCTAATGATGGAAGTATGACACCGGGAATGGATGGCAACACCATTGACGGCATGAGCAGCAGAAGGATTGAAGGGATCATTGCATCCCTGAAAGACAAAAGCTATCAGCCGCACCCTGCACGTCGGGAATACATCCCGAAGAAGAACAGTGATAAAAAACGGCCACTGGGAATCCCATCGGCCAATGATAAACTGGTGCAGGAAGTTGTCCGAATGATACTGGAAAGCATCTATGAACCTACCTTTTCAGAAAACTCACATGGCTTTCGTCCTCGTAGAAGTTGCCATACGGCTCTGCTGCATCTGCAGCGCACTTTCACTGGGACGAAATGGTTTGTGGAAGGCGACATCAAAGCCTGTTTCGATTGTTTTGACCATCATGTGCTGATCGATATCTTACGCCGACGCATCAAGGATGAAGCCTTCATCGCTCTGATGTGGAAGTTCCTGAAAGCTGGATATATGGAGCAGTGGAAATTCCATATGACCTATTCAGGCACACCGCAGGGCTCAGGTATCAGTCCAATCCTTGCGAATATCTATTTGAACGAGCTGGACAAGCATATTGAGGAGTACAAAAAGCAATTCGACAGGGGAAGTTCCTCACACAGAAAAGCAAACCCCGAATATGAGCGTATGAACGGTTTGGTCAAAAGAACGAGACGTAAATATGCAAGGATTTGGGACACGCTCAATGAACAGGAACAGAGAGAATGTGCCCGCCACATCCGTTCGTTGAAAGCAAGTGCTCGGCAACTACCGCATTGCGAAGTATTCGATGAGGGATATAAAAGTCTGCAATACATCCGATATGCTGATGACTTTATCATCGGAATGATTGGGAATAAAGCAGACGCCGAAGCTCTCAAAGCCGATCTTGCCATATTTTTGAAAGAGAAATTAGGTTTAACTCTCTCAGCAGAAAAGACGAAAATCACCCACACATCAGAATGTGCCCGTTTTCTTGGCTATGATATCAAGGTGTCTCGGTCTCAGGAAACAAAAAAGCTGAAAAACGGAACAAAGTCCCGTGTGTACTCAGCGGTGGTAAAACTCTATACGCCATTTGATAAAACGATGGCGAAGCTGCTGGAAGTAGGAGCAATCCGTATCAAGAAGGATACCAATGGTAAAGAACGTTGGAAGGCCATCCACAGGAAGAAACTCATTAACCGTTCGGACATTGAGATTCTAAGCAAGTACAACAGCGAGGTAAGAGGCTTGGCTAATTACTACTCGCTGGCGTGCAATCCCATAAGAATGGCTCATTTCTCAAGCCTGATGAAGTATAGCATGCTCAAAACCTTTGCTGCGAAATATCGTACAAAGACCTCGAAGATCAAAGCTCGATATCTGAAAAAGGGCATTTTCACAGTCCCTTATATGACGAAAGCTGGGCCGAAAGAGTGTGTGTACTACAACGAAGGATTCGAGAGACGAAAAGAGCCGCTATTTGGACAGGTTGACATGCAAGCAACCTACAAAAAATATGCAAAGCCCAGCAGCCTGATTTGCAAGTTACGCGCAAAAACATGCGAACTATGCGGAACAACCTGCGATGATATCGAGATTCACCAGGTTAAGCGGTTGAAAGACCTCACAGGAAATGCTGAATGGGAACAGGTAATGCGGTCACGTCACCGCAAAACACTTGCTGTTTGTCCGAACTGCCATGAGATGATTCACCGGTCTAATAAATCGCAAGATGATGGTAAACGGCGAGCCGTGTGCGCCGAGAGGTGCCTGCACGGTTCTGGAGGGAGTCAGTAATGCTGGCTTACCTCATGACCTGGACGTGGATGTGGCCCGTCTTCGCCTGATGAAGGCGGATCACCAGAGCCAGCAGTACCGGCTGGAAGACCGGCTGCTGAAGCACTTCCCGCAGGAGATTGAACGGAATCAGGGTTTCCTTCGCGGGCTGGAGCAGGATCATGCAACGGTTGAAGCGCATCCGCAGCCGGAGCAGGATTTCGTGGGCATGACCATTGATGGTGCAGGGTACACGGAGGCCAAGGCCGCCGGTGAGGAAATCCTCACGCAGTGCAAGCATGTGCACGATGAGAAGGACAAGCCCATCGGCACATACCGCGGTTTCGACATGTCCCTGATGTACAACCCCTTCACGAATCAGTACATGCTGACCCTGAAGGGGGCCATGTCCCACCAGGTGGAGCTGGGCACTGATCCCCGCGGCATCATTACCCGCATCGACAACGCGCTGGCCGGCATCCCGAAACGGATCGAAGGCGTGCAGAACAGGCTGACCGATCTGAATCAGCAGATGGCGACTGCCCGCAGTGAATTGGGTAAGCCCTTCCCGCAGGAGGATGAGCTGCGTACCAAGAGTGCCCGGCTGGCGGAGCTGGATGCGAAGCTGAACATGGATCGGCCTGCGCCTGAGAAAACGAAGAAGCAGGAGGCCGAGCGATGAATCTGTTTGAAGCCGTGAAGGACAGTGTCACAACCAGACAGGCGGCAGAAAGCTACGGCCTGCAGGTGAAGCATGGCGGCATGTGCAGGTGCCCCTTCCACAACGATAAAACGCCCAGCATGAAGGTGGATAAGCGCTTCCACTGCTTTGGCTGTCAGGCGGACGGTGATGTGATTGATTTCACCGCCCGCCTGTTTGGCCTTACGCCAAAGGATGCCGCCGAAAAGCTGGCGGGCGACTTTGGCATCGCCTACGAAACGGGAAAGACGTTCCGCTCCAAGCCAAAGCACCGGCAAATCTCGGATGAAGAAATCTTCAGGCATCAGGTGGAATACTGCTATCAGGCGCTGGCGGATTACAGAAATCAGCTTGTGCAATGGCAGCAGCTGTATGAGCCACAAAGTCCCTCTGACGATTTTGATTCCCGGTTCATGGAGGCGCTGATGAATCTGGACTTTGTCGAGTATCAGCTGGACGTTCTCCTGTTTGGAGAGGATTTTGAGAAGGAACAGCTCGTAACCGACTTCCTGAAAAACGAACACAGATATGAGGAGGTATCCGGAATGAAACCGATTGTGAATACGCCGGTATATCATCAGTCTGCCGCCTATGCACGCGAGCATGGCGAGCTGGATCAATTCCGGCAGTCCCACCAGGCGAACATCGCCTGCAAGAAGGATATTGAGGAAGCCATTTTCCAGAACTTTGACGGCTTCCGCCTGAACAAGCACGCCATCTCGGGCGTTTTGGAAAAGTACGGCCCGGAGCGTGTCGGTCAGGTGTTGGCAGCGACCGTTCAGGTGAAAGCCTGGGATGGCCGCTTTTCTTCTGCCAACAAGGACTGGGCCTTCACCTACGATTTTCCTGAAACCCACGACATGCTGGGCATGGATCGGCGTGATGATTATGCCGTGACCTCGCATCCTGCGGTGCTGGACGGATTCATCAACACAGCAAGGAAAGAGATTGCTGCGCTGGAGCATCCGACCTACGACACAGTGGAGCATACGGGCAATGAGAAGCAGTATGCCGTTCTTCTGACTGATGAGCAGGAGGTCAAGATCCTGGAGTGTGATCCGCAGGAGGAGATGTTCAGCATCGCGCGGGCTACCCTGGGCTGTGACTGGATTGAGCTGGTGGAGCCAGAGTCTTTGTCAAAGGACAGCTGTCTCATGCTGATCGATGAGGAGGGAAAGCTCCATGATGATGTGAAGTACATCAACTGCATTGCCAGTGATCTGTATGGATCGGAGCGTCATGGTGATCCCATCGTTGGCGGTGCCATGATCGTCAAAGCTGGCGATGACCGGCTGGAGCTTCTGACGGAAAAGGAAGCCGCAGCGCTTGTTGCCGGTCTGGATCAGAAGCGGGAGCTGGCGATTGACAAAATCTCCCGTGCCTTCGGTCTTCATCCTGCCGGTAAAGATGAAATTGAAAAAGCGCTCTCTGACCGGCGACAGCCTTGCCGGAAGAGCGGGATGGAGCGATAATGATGGCGAAGGAAGAACAGCGGGTTGTGAACCACAACTTCCGGACGACAGAGGCCGAAGATGCACTGATCCGGCAGAAAATGCAGGCCTACGGCATCAAGAATCAATCTGCTTTCTACCGGGCTATTGCCCTGAATGGGTACATGCTGAAGCTGGATCTTCCCGAAATCCGTGAGATGATACGGCTGCTGAAGAACCTGACCAACAACGTCAACCAGATCGCCCGCAGGCTCAATGAACACGGATCCATCTATGAGACGGAGATCGAAGACATTCAGGACAGGCAGAAGGAAATCTGGGAAACCCTGAACGGGATACTTGCCAAGCTTGAAGGCGGAGCAGGATGAGGAGGAATCGAAGATGATGAAGCGCACACTGAGAATTGCCCTGGCACCTTTCATGCTGACGATACGGCTTCTGCTTGGACTGGCAGCGTTTGTCACCTCCATTGCCTCCTCGGTTCTTGGACTTACCGTTGGCCTTTTCGCCCTGCTGGGTGTCGTGGAATTCGCCATTGGCTACTGGCAGAACGGTATCGCCTTTATGGCCCTGGCGCTTCTGGCGAGTCCCATAGGGCTGCCCATGATTGCAGACTTCATGCTGAATCGAATGGATCACATCCTCGGTTTTTTTGAAGGGAAGCTGTGCTGAAATTTCTATCTGACGACGGCGGTTTGTGTCACTCACAGATCGCCGTCTTTCTTTGTATCTGGAGGAAAACATGGCAACGACAGCGATCATTCCGCTGCATATCAACAAGGGAAAGACGGCGGGAAAATGCATAAAGGAACGTCTGGACTACATCATGAATCCCGGAAAAACGCAGGGCGGCACACTGGTCTCCTCTCATGCGTGTGCGCCGGAGACGGCAGCCAATGAATTCATGCTTCTGCGGAATGCCTATCTGGCGAACACAGGCCGATCCATTCCGGGCGAGATCATCGGGTATCATGTCCGGCAATCCTTCAAGCCTGGAGAAATTACGCCGGAGCTGGCGAACAAGATTGGTTATGAACTGGCAGCCAGACTGACGAATGGTGAGCACGCTTATGTGGTGGCGACGCATACAGATAGACGCAACATTCACAATCATATCTTTATCTGCTCCTACGCGCTGGATGGGAATTACAAGTACAAGAACGTCATCCGATCCAACGAGGAAGTTTTCCGCATCAGTGATGAGCTTTGCAGAGAATACGGTCTGTCGGTTGTACAAAATCCGCAGAACAAGACCGTTTCCTATGACAAGTGGCAAGGGAATCAGAAGCCAATCGCCAGTCGTGATTTTCTGCGAATGGCAATCGACGCTGCCCTTCGTTTGCAGCCGGATGGCTTTGATGCGCTGATGCAATTGCTGGAAGAAATCGGCTGCAGAATCAAGCGAGGAGCGCACATCAGTATCCTGCCGCCGGATGGAAAGCGCTACATTCGTCTGGACAGCCTTGGCACTGAATACACGGAAGCATCGCTGCGCAGAGCACTGGATGGTGAGCACATCCATGTTCCCAGGGTGCCGCGTGCTGACTATACGGACTCCCAGGTGAAGCGGCTGATCGACATCGAAAGCAAGCTCCGTGAGGGCAAAGGACGCGGCTTTGTCGTATGGGCGGAGCGGAACAATATCGACGCAAAGGCCCAATCCGTTATCTACCTGAAGGAAAATCACATCCACTCCTATACAGAACTGGAAGAGCGGATTCATACCCTGCGGTCTGCGCGAAACTCCATCAACGCCTCCATCCGGGAGAAACAAAATCGGATGAAGGAGATCAACCAGCAGCGGCAGGCGATCTGTGACTACCGCCGCACGAAGGATGTCTATACGAAATATAGGGAGTCAGGCTGGTCTCCGAAATTCTACAACGCCCATCGTCAGGAGATCGAAGATCACAAAAATGCGCAGGCAGTCTATGCTGCAATGGACGGGAAAATGCCGTCGATGAAGGAACTCGCTGCAGAATATGACGCACTCCGCGAAACGCTGGAAACTGAGAAATCGGAGCTGGAGGAGCTGAAGTCGCAGCTCACGACCCTGAACCACATAAAGTACAACTTTGATATCATCACCCGTGATCATCTGCCCGAACCGACCGATCTGGACCGCGAGCAGTCCACGGAACGATAACGAATACCCCGCACCTGAGAGTTGCAAACCGAGCTTTTTCTCGGCCTCAGGCGCGGGGCTTTTTTCTATTTTGGGACTCCTGCCAGACCGGGGTGAGACGCAGGATCACCCCAAAACCACAGCGTGAAAACGCTGGCAATTCAGGGTTTGGGGGCGGAGCCATCCAACAAGCTTTGTGCCGTTTGTAAAACGAGTACCTTGCTTGCCGCTAACCGTAGCCATCAATTTTTCCATCATAGATATACAGTCAATTCAGCACATTCGTAGTACATTTCTCATAAAATTTATACAACAAAATAGAAAAAAGTCAACACATTGTGTTTATCTTAAAGTCCATTTATGATACAATGGTTAGCGTGGTTTATTGCGCCTATTGAGAGATGACTTCATGCTCTGCAGGGCGTATGATGGGGTTGTATGTGCGAAGGCGCTACACCTTCGTTACAAAAACATCATTTACGGATGCTGAAAAGAAAGATAACACTGGTAAATCCAAATCCCGGAATACTGCGTTATCATATATGTGGGTACGTCTCCTGGAACATGGAGATGAAGCTATATGGAGGTATGGTTGATGGGACTCTTTGATAAACTGCTTGGCCGTGGAAATAGCGCGAACAACGATAGCAAAGATATCAGTGTGCTACACGAAGAAAAAGCGCTGGCAGACATGTCGGATATTGAGAAGGCAATTGCGGAAAGAGGAAACTTTGATCTCAGCAAACTGAAGAAAATACCACTGACAAATGTGGCGGCGATCGGTGGTGTTTTTGCGCAGGCTGTTCCCATGATTCAGACAGCAGTCAATGGAGGAAATCTGGCGAACGGAAGCATCGCAAGAATTGTATTTCCGGATGGTGTAACTGGGAGCCTTGCGACACTGAACAGCACCGGCGAATTTATCGGAGGCATTATGAAAAGCGGCGGAGGTTTTGCACAAGCAAGGCTAAAGCCTGTTGGCATGGATCCAGCTACCATCACGGTCATGGCAATGGCCGGGATGATCGTAGAGATCAACCAAAAACTAGATGACATTCAGAAAACGCAGCAGGAGATTTTGTCCTTCCTACAGGAAAAAGAACGTGCTGACAGCCAGGCCAGCCTGAACATGCTGGAGGACATCCTGAAACGTTATCCATACAACTGGAATAACGACAATTTCAGACGCAACTTTCATGCGAAGGCGCTGGATATCAAGCATGATGCCGATGCTAAACTGATCCTGTATCAGAAGCAAATTGCAGAAAAGATCAAGGGATTGCCAGCGGTTTATCTGGATGCAGCTGTACAAGACGCTATGAAGCAGCTACAAAAGCTCTTTCATGATTACAGTATGGCCTTGTATCTGTTCTCATTCGCCTCTTATCTGGAAGTGATGCTGGATGGCCGTTTTGTGGCAGAAGATTTGAAAATTGTTGCTGACAAGGTGCATGATTATCAGGAAAATTACGACCGGCAGTTTGAGCAGTGCCGTGATTATGTGAAGAAATTTTCCGGCGGTTCTGTGGAGATGATGGTGGCTGGCGGAATTGCAAATGCTGCAAAAGGACTGGGCAAACTTATTGGTTCCGCACCGATCCTGAAAGATGGCCCTGTGGATGAATGGCTGCAGAACTGCGGTGAACAAATCGAAAAGGCCAATGAGGAGAAGGTCGCAAAGCTCGCAGAAAGCTTTGCTGCTGAGCAGAAAACAGGCAGCGAAATTTTTGAAAGCAGCATCCGAAATGTGGATGAGCTGAGCAATCAGGTCAAGGGCATGCTGTTTGATGAAGAGTATCTTTATCTTGTAGCGTAACTGAACAAGAGAGGAGAAAAGTGACACAGTGAAACGGTTGATCAGCTTTAAACCAGTCGATCGAGAACCTTCAGACCTTGATTACAGCTGAGATGTTGAAGCAAATGTACCAATACAAGGATCATAACGCCTTTGCTCGTCAGCTGATAGAAATGGCCATTGATCCAGTGGTTGCGGAGCGTGAATATGTTGAGCTTCCCTCTGAAGATGAATACTCAGATTATCTTACGGAGATTCTTGAAGTTATTTATGAAGATGTAAGCGGTGACGATGCCAACGAGTAAAAACGAGGAGGTTTCATTCATGGATGCGGTCAGCACATTACTAAAATGCTTGAAAAGCAAAAGGTTCATCAACGATATTGAAAAGGCAAAAGCAGAAGTCTCCACTGAAAGAATTAAATTAAGAACTTGTCTTCATAAGATGGATGTGTTATAATAGTAGAATGAAAGAAGCAAGAGCCGAGCACAAGCCGTACCCGACGGACTTGACAGACGCGCAGTGGTCAGAAATAGAGCCACTATATTCGGGAATGCGGAATCGGAAGTGGAGCAAGCGCGAACTGACAAATGCCGTGCTGTATATCGTAAAGACCGGCTGTCAATGGCGGCAGCTTCCGCACGATTTCCCGCCGTATCAAACGGTTTATAGTTTTTTCAGCCGTGGAGCAAAGTCGGGATTATGGGAGGAGATCCTCGCTCACTTGGTTGAAAAGACTCGTAAAGATGCGGGGAAAAGTGCCGAACCGCACTATGCGTTAATTGATTCGCAAAGCGTAAAAACGGTAGCAGACAATGAAAAGCGCGGCATCGATGGCGGAAAAAAGCAAAAGGGCGCAAACGTCATGCCGTCATAGACACAATGGGCAACTTACTGGGCATCGTGGTTCATGCTGCAAACATTCACGACACGAAATCAGGCATTCTTGCAGCGCAGAAGGCTTGCAAAAAGTATCCGTCAATTCAAGCCTTTTGCGCCGATGCAGGTTATCGCGGCACGTGTATTGACGAAGTTAAGGTAACACTGCACAACTCGGCGGCGCGTCTGGCGATGTCTTTTCCGCCATCTGCGGCATGCAAATTTCTCGATTTACATCCAGTAAACCTTCG
>ENA-USYV01000807-USYV01000807.1-human-gut-metagenome-genome-assembly--contig:-NODE-807-length-34095-cov-6.803545_pt1 | contig 34095 bp, 27 predicted proteins | sample MGYA00250066_ERZ773514 | MGnify/ENA primary metagenome ERZ773514 (study PRJEB29103, sample SAMN06112049) | human gut metagenome | biome: human gut; feature: ankylosing spondylitis patient; material... | reverse complement strand
GAGGTTTATCTGGAAGAATTGGAGAAGGTTTATCAACAGGGATACGCTTTGGACAATGAGGAAGAATTGAGCGGGGTCAAGGCGCCGCTGGGTTCGGTGATGGGCTATATCGACCTGCTTTCGCGCCTGACCGGCGACAAGCGCGAAGAGCTGTATCTGCACAACATGAAGGAGTCGTCGGAACATCTGCTGGCGCTGGTGAACAGCCTGCTGGACTTCTACCGGCTCGACATCAACAAGGTGGACGTCGATAAGGTCGCCTTCTGCCCGGCGCAGCTGTTCGAAACGATCCGCGCCGGATTTGCGGCGCAGGCCGCGGCGCAGGGCATCGGGCTGACGCTCGACGTCGAACCGGCGGCCGGGCGCGAGGTGGCGGGCGATCCGTTCCGTATCCGGCAGATCGCCGACAACCTGATCTCCAACGCCCTGAAATTTACCGACGAAGGCTCGGTGACGATCCGTGTCGACGTGGTGCAGGGCCGGCTCGTCTTCTCGGTCCGCGATACGGGGCGCGGCATCGGACGCGAAGAGAAGGAGCGGATTTTTCAGGAATTCGTGCGTCTGCGCTCGGCGCAGGGCGTCGATGGATTCGGACTGGGGCTGTCGATCGTCGATCGGCTCGTGAAACTGCTGGAGGGGACCATATCGCTCGAAAGCCGCTTGGGCGAGGGGAGCAAATTCATCGTTTCGATCCCGGTGGGAACCGTTTCGGGCGGAGGCGGCCGCAAACTGCGGCCTGCAGAAGCGGCCCTGCCGGCGGCGTGTGGCGGCGTGAAGGCGCTGCTGATCGACGACGATCCTCTGCAGCTCGAAATGACCGCCGCGATGTGCCGTCAGGCGGGTGTCGGAGCCGAGTGCTGTCAGTACCCCGAATACGCCGCGAAACTGGTCGCGGACGGCGGCTTCGACGTGGTGCTGACCGATATACAGATGCCGTCGGCCGACGGTTTCAGCGTCCTTGCGGCGGTGCGCGGCGTGAATCCCGCGCTTCCCGTGGTGGCGGTTTCGGCACGCGGGGAGTTGGAAGCCGGGGATTTCTCGGACCGCGGCTTCGCGGGGTGCCTGCGCAAGCCGTTTACGGCCAACGAGCTGATTGCCGTGCTGGACGCCGTTTGCGGCGCGGGAAAGGCCCGAAGCGCAGAGGATGCGGAAGGCGCGGAGAAAAGCAGCACTGCGGGAATTGTCGTCGGCGCGGGAGAACCCGTCAGTGCGGGGAAGCATCTCGGCAAGAGGGGAGCGGACGGTGCGGCGGACAATGCGGCGGTGGTTTCGGAGGGCGGTGTGAATTTCGGCCCCCTGACGGCCTATGCGGGCGACGATGCGGAAGCGGCGCGCGGGATTCTGGAATCCTTCGCCGAACAGAGCGCCGCGAATTGCCGGCTGCTCGAAGAGGCGCTCGGCAGCGGCGACATTGCCGCGCTGAAAGCCGTGGCGCACAAGATGCTGCCGATCTTCACGATGCTGGGGGCGGCCGGAGTCGCTGCGACGCTGCGCACGGCCGAGAGCTGGGAGGGGCCGCTGACCGACGCCCTGCGCGGCGAGATCGGCGCGGCGGCGGAAAATATCCGCGCGATTGTCGCGGAAGCGCAAAAAAAGGTATCTTTGCCCTGAGTATGGAACGGATTTTAATCATAGACGACGATATCACCTTCGCCCTGATGCTCAAGACGTGGCTCTCGAAAAAGGGCTTCCAAACCGAGACGGCGGCGAGCGTCGCGGCGGCCCGTACGGCGCTCGCGGAGGGCGGATTCTCGCTCGTGCTGAGCGATATGCGCCTGCCCGACGAGGACGGCATCGCCCTGCTGCAGTGGATGTCCGGGCAGCATATGGAGATTCCGGTGATCGTGATGACGAGCTACGCCGAGATACAGAACGCCGTGCGCTGCATGAAGCTGGGCGCGCGGGATTACGTGGCCAAGCCGGTCAATCCCGACGAACTGCTGAAAAAGATCCGCGAAGCGCTCGACGTCCCGGCTGCCGGCAGTGAGAAGCCTCCCGTTCCCGCCGCTTCGGCGAAGAAACCGCGGGAGGAGCGTCCCAATTACATCGAGGGCCGCAGCGATGCCGCGCAGCGGCTTTACGAATATGTCCGGCTCGTTGCGCCGACCAACATGTCGGTGCTGGTGACCGGCGCCAGCGGCACGGGCAAGGAGCATGTGGCCCAGCTGATTCACCGCGAAAGCAGGCGTGCCGGGAAGCCTTTCGTGGCCGTGGACTGCGGCGCCGTTCCGCGCGAACTGGCCGCCTCGGAGTTTTTCGGCCACGTCAAGGGTTCGTTTACGGGAGCCGTGGGCGACAAGACGGGCGCCTTCGAAGCCGCGAACGGCGGCACGCTCTTTTTGGACGAGGTCGGCAACCTGACCTATGAAACGCAGGTGCAGCTGCTCCGCGCCCTGCAGGAGCGGCGCATCCGTCCCGTGGGCGGCAGCCGCGAAATTCCGGTCGATATCCGGCTGATCGCCGCGACGAACGAGGACCTCGAAGCCGCCATCGCGCGCGGTGCGTTCCGCGCCGATCTCTATCACCGCATCAACGAATTCACGCTCCGCATGCCCGAACTGCGGCAGATGCGCGGGGACATCATGCTTTTCGCCGACTTCTTTCTCGATGCGGCGAACCGGGAGCTGGACAAGCGGATCGTGGGCTTCGACCCGCAGGCCGCCGCGGCCATGACCCGCTACGACTGGCCCGGAAACCTGCGGCAGATGAAGAACGCGGTGATGTCCGCGACGCTGCTCTGCACGGGGGATTACATCACCTGCCGCGAACTGCCCGCCGAGTTGTCCGAGGCCCCCGAAACTCCTGCGGTGCCGCTGCGCAATCCGGCCGGCGAGGAGGAGCAGATCCGGCGCGCGCTGGCGATGGCCGGGGGCAACAAGTCGCAGGCAGCCAAACTGCTCGGCATCGACCGCAAGACCCTCTACAACAAGTTGCATCTTTACGGCATCGAATAGCCGCCGGGTGTGGATTATTTCCACACTTTGTAGCGCGATTCCACACCTTTCCACACTCCGGACGATTCCGGCGTGCCTTGCCGACCGCTGTCTATCAGCGGTTTGCCGTTTTTTATCCGGATGGCACGCCGCTTGAACTCCATTTTATCAGAACGGTTGGCGAGACATATCCGAACCGAAGAAGTGAAAAGGAACCTTTTAATTTTAAAAGCGATGAAAAAGACAATTGTAACGATGGCAGCTTTGCTGCTGATGGCTGGCGGAGCGATGGCTTGCGCCCAGCAGCCCGAAAAGAGAGAGGCGACCGAAGCTGCGGCTCCGGCTGCCGACACGCAGGAGAAATCGGCGGCTGACGATGCGGAAAAGACGGATTCGACTGCCGGAGAATCCGCAAAGGAGGAGAGTAAGGTTGAGAGTGAAGGGTCAAGTGAGGGTAACTCCTCCTCCGCATCGGAAGCACCGGCTTCGTCCGCCGAATAGGCTTCCGGGATAATCATCAGTTAAACAATTGTTTGCCGGGGTGCCCCGCCTGTTTTCAGGCGGGGCGCTTTCCTTTTGTGCCGGCAGGTTCGGCGTTTGGCCGGGGGCGGGCGGTTTTCGGGGTATATTGCAGGATGTCGGCTTTTTGTGGTTCTGGTGCCCGGCAGGTCCGGAAAATCAGGGCCCGGCGGGTTTTTCCGGGATATGATAACGAATCGGGTTGCACCCTTTCCCTCGCAGGCATGAAAAAACGGAGACCCCATCGGGTCTCCGTCGTGCGGGGAGGGCGGATGATTCTCCGCCGGATGCTATTCCTCGATAAAATCGATGTTCACCTGCCGCTGGAACGCTTCCTGCAGCGAGATCTGGGTCTCGGTCGAGGAGACGCCCTGAATGCGCAGGATGCCGTCGAAAATCGTGCGCATGAGGTGCTCGTTGTCCACGCAGTAGAGCTTCACGAGGATATTGCCCGAACCGGTGATGAAGTGCGCCTCCACGATTTCGGGAATCTCCTTGAGCTGTTCCACGGTTTGCTTGAGCAGCTGCGGGTCCTTGAGCGTGATGCTGATGTGGGCGCAGACGTCGAAGCCCATCATTTTGGGATCGACGATCAGCCGGCTGCCCAGAATCACGCCCGAATCGTCGAGCTTGCGGATGCGCTGATGGATCGCGGCGCCTGAGATGCCGCATTCGCGGGCGATCTCAAGAAAGGGCATGCGGGCGTTCTTGATCAGGTATTTGAGGATTTTGCGGTCAATCGCGTCTAAGGATGTTTTCGGCATAGGCTTGAGGGTTTTATTTGATGACATTCAATTCTTTGCCGACCTTGATGAAGGCGGCGATGCAGCGGTCGAGCTGTTCGGTCGTGTGGCCTGCGGAGACCTGCACGCGGATGCGGGCCTGACCCTTCGGCACGACCGGATAGTAGAAGCCCGTCACGAAAACCCCTTCGTCCTGCAGCCGGGCGGCGAAGTCCTGCGACAGCTTGGCGTCGTAGAGCATCACGGCGCAGATGGCCGACTGCGTGGGTTTGATGTCGAAACCTGCGGCCATCATGCCTTCGCGGAAGTGCTCCACGTTGGCCACCAGACGGTCGTGCAGTTCGTTGCTTTCGCCCAGCATGCGGAACATTTCGATTCCGGCGCCGACGACGGCAGGGGGCAGCGAGTTGGAGAAGAGGTAGGGGCGCGAACGCTGGCGGAGCATCTCGATAATCTCCCTGCGGCCCGTCGTGAAGCCGCCTACGGCGCCGCCGAAGGCTTTGCCGAGCGTGCCGGTGAGGATGTCCACCTGACCGCGCAGGTCGTAGAGTTCGGTGATGCCGCGGCCGGTTTTGCCCAGCACGCCCGCCGAGTGGCACTCGTCCACCATCACCAGCGCGTCGTATTTCTCGGCCAGCGCGCAGATCTTGTCCAGCGGCGCGGCATTGCCGTCCATCGAGAAGACCCCGTCTGTGCAGATGATGCGGAAACGCTGCGCCTGCGCCTGCTTGAGACACTCCTCCAGCTCGGCCATGTCGGCGTTGGCGTAGCGGTAGCGCACGGCCTTGCACAAACGCACGCCGTCGATGATCGACGCATGGTTCAGCGAGTCGGAGATAATGGCGTCCTCCTGACCGAAAATCGGTTCGAAGATGCCTCCGTTGGCGTCGAAGCAGGCGGCGTAGAGGATCGTGTCCTCGGTGCCGAAGTAGTCGGCTATGGCTTTTTCGAGCTGTTTGTGGATGTCCTGACAGCCGCAGATGAAACGCACCGACGACATGCCGTAGCCGCGGTTGTCCATGGCCCGTTTCGCGGCTTCGATCAGCCGCGGGTTGTCCGAAAGTCCGAGGTAGTTGTTGGCGCAGAAATTAAGTACCTTACGACCTGCAACTTCGATCTCCGCGCGCTGCGGCGATTCGATGACCCGTTCGCTCTTGTAGAGCCCTGCAGCCTTGATTTCGGCAAGTTCCTGCTGCAGATGTTCTTTGATTTTTCCGTACATATCCGTTTATGGTTTGATGAATTTCCGGTGCGGGAGGTGTCAATCTGTTAGCAAATATACGATTAATTTCTGAAAACAGACATTCTTCCGCGCTCTTTTTCACGATTGGGGTTACGAATTGTTAGTCCGCTTCGTCTTGCGGCCTCCGCCGGGCCTGCGCAGCCCCTCAGTTCACTCCTTCCGTGCGGCGGGGCCGAGGTTTTTTTGTGCGGCGGATCTCCCGTACTCCCGGCGATTTTCGGGTCCGGATTTGCTTATTTTTTTCGTATTCTTTCCCGTTCTCTTGTTTTTTCGTACCTTTACTACCGTTTTTGCCCGACAGGCCGATTCCAACGATGCGAGACACCTTTGCCGTCGTTCGCCCTCCGGTGCAACGCCCGTAAAAACCGCAATGGATTATGATGAAAAAAAGTGCAATTCTGCTGCTTTTGCTCTTCGCCGCGCTGGCGGCCGGGGCGCAGCCCTTCTACCGCAAACCCGTCGCCCCGGTGCGCAACGTCATCGTGATGATTCCCGACGGAACCTCTACGAGCGTCCTCGCCGCGGCGCGCTGGTATAAATTCTACAACGACCCTTCGCAGCGGACGCTCAACCTCGATTCCTGCCTTTGCGGGCTGGTCGGGACGTTCTCGTCCGATTCGCCGATCCCCTGCTCGGCCCCTGCCATGTCGGCCTACATGACGGGCATGCCCCAGCAGGCGGGCAACGTTTCGGTCTATCCGGCGGCCAATCCCGTGCAGGATATCGTCGAGGTCGAATCCGGACGGGCCTGTCAGCCGCTGGCGACGCTGCTCGAAGCGGCCAAGCACGACCGGGGGAAGGCTACGGGACTCGTCGTGACGGTCGATTTCTGTCATGCGACGCCCGCCGCCTGCGCGGCGCACCACTACTCCCGCCACGCCTATCCCGCGCTGGCGGCCCAGATGGCGGGCAACGACTTGGACGTGATGTTCGGCGGCGGCCGCAAGCAGGTCACGGACGCCATGCGGGCGTATCTGCGCGGCAGCGGCGCGACGCTTATCGAGCAGGATGCCGCGGCGTTCCGCGCCTACGAGGGCAAAGGCCCCGTGTGGTCGCTCTTCGCGCAGGGGAACATGAGTTACGACCTCGACCGGAACGATGCCGAACAGCCGTCGCTGGCCGAGATGACGGCCAAGGCGCTGGAGGTGCTGGACAGGCATAAAAACGGCTTTTTCCTGATGGTCGAGGGCAGCCGCATCGATATGGCGGCGCATGCCAAGGACCCCGTGGGGGTGATTACCGAGATGCTGGCCTTCGACAAGGCCGTGGGCGTGGCGCTCGATTTCGCCCGCCGCGACGGGCGGACGGCCGTTGTCATCATGCCCGACCATGGCACTTCGGGCATGAGTTTCGGCGACGGGGCCTATAAGGATTACGCCTCCAAGGGACTCGATTCGACCTATATGAATATCTCGAAGGTGCGCCGCACGGCTTCGGGGCTGGAAAAAATACTGCTTAAGGCGCGGCCGGAACAGATCCGGCCCCTGTTCCGCGAATACACGGGCATCGAGCTTACGGACGATGAACTGGCCCTGCTCCGGAGTTCGCGCAACTATACCGAGGCCGACTACATGAAGGTCGCCAACAGCGTGAACATGGTGTCGAGCATTGCCCGCATCGTGACCTCCCGGACCCATTTCGGGTTCCTCAGCGGCAGCCATACCGCCGAAGACGTCTTTCTGGCGGCTTACCACCCGGAGGGCAACCTGCCCGTGGGGCGCAATACCAATACGGAGATCCATGCCTACATGGCCGACCTGCTCGGTTTGGAGCGTCCGTTGGCTGAATTGACCGGCGAACTGTTCGCACCGCATACCGAGGTGTTCCGCGGCGCGAAGTGCTCGATTTCGGCGGCCGAAGGGCAGATGCCCTGCCTGACGGTCCGCAAGGGGCGCCGTACGCTGCGCGTGCCGGCCAACGGTTCGGTCGCCTACCTCGACGGCAAGCCCCTGAAACTGCGCTCGGCAGTGGTCTATATCGACCGCAACGACACGTTCTACCTGCCGCGCGAGCTGGGCGAAAAATTCTGACCCGGCAAACTCTTCCGGCGGTCGGCGCGCATTGGGACGGCGTCCGGCAAATTTTTCCGGCGGCTTTCGGGACCCCTTCCGGATTTATACGGCCCGCTCCGGACTTCGGCGAGAAGTCCCGGAGCGGGTTTTTTCGGGCCGGAGGTTCAGGATTTCGGGCGGTTTTGAGGGATAACCGCTTTTTCTTGTTATATTTGTGACTCAAATAAAAACCTCAACTTATGAAAAAATCGTGTGTTTTGGTCAGCGGCGGCGCCGGTTATATCGGTTCGCATACCGCCGTGGAACTGATAGGCGCCGGTTACGACGTGGTGATCGTCGATAATCTCTCGAACAGCGACATGGACGCCGTCGAGGGAGTCCGCAGGATCACGGGCGTCGAAGTGCCGTTCGAAAAGGCGGACTGCTGCGACCGCGACGCTTTTCGCAAAGTGTTCGAAAAGTACGACTTCGACTCGGTGATTCATTTCGCGGCGTCGAAGGCCGTGGGCGAGTCGGTCGGCAAGCCGCTGGAATACTACCGCAACAACCTCGTTTCGTTTATGAACGTCATCGACCTCATGCGTGAGTTCGGACGTCACAACATCGTCTTCTCGTCGTCGTGTACGGTTTACGGCGAGGCCGACAAGCTGCCCGTGACGGAGCAGACGCCCCGCAAGCCTGCGACCTCGCCCTACGGCAACACCAAGCAGATGTGCGAGGACATCCTGCGCGATTCGCTGGCGGCCTACGAGGGCATGAAGGGCATCGCCCTGCGCTATTTCAACCCCATCGGCGCGCATCCTTCGGCCCTGATCGGCGAACTGCCGCGCGGCGTGCCGCAGAATCTGGTCCCCTACATCACGCAGACGGCCGCCGGACTCCGCGAATGCCTTTCGGTCTTCGGCGACGACTATCCGACGCCCGACGGCTCGAACATCCGCGACTATATCGACGTGGTGGACCTCGCCAAAGCCCATGTGACGGCGATCGCGCGCATGATCGAGGGCAAGAACAGGGAGAAGTACGAAATCTTCAACATCGGCACGGGACGCGGCGTTTCGGTGCTCGAACTGGTGCGTAAGTTCGAAGAGGTGAACAACCTGAAACTCAACTACAAGATCGTGGGCCGCCGTGCGGGCGACATCGTGGCGATCTGGGCCGATCCGTCGTATGCCAACGACGAACTGGGTTGGAAGGCCGAACGTTCGCTCGACCAGACGCTGGCTGCGGCGTGGAAATGGGAGAAGCATATCCGCGGCATCGAATAACCGCCTCCGGCATGCCGGACCGCGGCGCTGCGTTTCGGCGGCGAAAGCTGCCGGGAGTGCTTCGCAAGCGTGCTTTCGGATAAATTTAGGGAGGCCCCGGATTCCGGGGCCTCCCTCTGCTTAAAACATGCTGAAGTTTTCGGAAGGTTCGGTCGGTGAAGTGTTTTAAGCGTATGCGGTGCTAACCGTGCGTCAGGTCGGTGTTGTGGACGCCCAGCACGGCGCGGCCCGACGGGTCGTTCCTGTCGCGGAAGGCCGCGTCCCAAGCCAGCGCCTCGGCGGTGCTGCACGCCACGGAGGGCACCGAGGGAACGCATTGGGCTGCGGTCTGCGACGGGAAGTGCTCTTCGAAGATCGTGCGGTAATAGTACTCCTCCTTGTTGCGGGGCGGATTGATCGGGAACCGCTCGGCGGCGTGTTCCATTTCGCGGTCGGAGACCGCTTCGGAGGTGATTCGTTTCAGAGTGTCGATCCAGCCGTAGCCCACGCCGTCGGAGAACTGCTCCTTCTGCCGCCAGACGATCTCTTCGGGAAGCAGCTCCTCGAAAGCCTTGCGCAGAATCCACTTTTCGATACGCCCGTTCTTAGCCATTTTCGCTTCGGGATTGATGCGCATGGCCACGTCCAGAAACTCCTTGTCGAGGAACGGCACGCGTCCCTCGACACCCCATGCGGAGAGCGATTTGTTGGCCCGCAGGCAGTCGTAGAGGTGGAGTTTGCCGACCTTGCGCACGGTCTCCTCGTGGAATGCGCGGGCGTTCGGAGCCTTGTGGAAATAGAGGTAGCCGCCGAAGACTTCGTCGGCGCCCTCGCCCGAAAGCACCATCTTGATGCCCATGGATTTGATGACGCGCGCCAGCAGGTACATCGGCGTAGATGCCCGCACGGTGGTCACGTCGTACGTCTCGATGAAGTAGATCACGTCGCGCAAGGCGTCCAGACCCTCCTGAATGGTATAGTGGATTTCGTGGTGCACGGTGCCGATCCGGTCGGCCACCTTGCGGGCCGCCGCGAGGTCGGGGGAGCCTTCGAGTCCGATGGCGAAGGAGTGTAGCCGGGGCCACCACGCCCGGTCGCGGTCGTGCGACTCGACGCGCCGGTCGGCGAATTTCCGCGCCACGGCCGAGATGATCGACGAGTCGAGACCTCCCGACAGCAGTACGCCGTAGGGCACGTCGGACATCAGCTGCCGCTTGACGGCCGCTTCGAGGGCGGCGCGCAGGGCCGGAATGTCGGCGCCGGTCTCTTTCACGGCGTCGTATTCGAACCAGTCGCGGTCGTACCAGCGGACCATTTTCCCCTCTTTGCTCGACCAGTAGTGGCCCGGCAGGAAGGGTTGGATCGTGGTGCAGACCCCTTCGAGGGCTTTCAGCTCCGAGGCCACGTAGAACTGCCCGTCGCGGTCCCAGCCGATGTAGAGCGGGATGACGCCGATCGGATCGCGGGCGATCAGGTATTCGTCGTTTTCGATGTCGTACAGCGCGAAAGCGAAGATGCCGCTGATCTTTTCGAACAGTCCGACGCCCATTTTCCGGTAAAGGGGCAGGATCACCTCGCAGTCCGAGCCTGTCCGGAAATCGTACTCCCCGGCCAGCTCGTCGCGGATCTCCCGATGATTGTATATCTCGCCGTTGACGGCCAGCACCAGCTTCCCGTCGCGGCTGAAAAGGGGCTGCCCGCCCGATTGGGGATCGACGATCGAAAGCCGCTCGTGGGAGAGAATCGCCCGTTCGCCGCAGTAGACGCCCGACCAGTCGGGTCCCCGGTGGCGGATATTTTTCGACATTTTCAGCACCTGCGTGCGCAGCGCATCCGATTTCTGCCGGATGTCAAACAGTCCTACGAATCCACACATTTTCTGTTCGTTTGTTGTCGTGGAACCCTCCTTTTGGAAAAGCAGGTTCCGGGGTTTGTCAATAGGATGAGCCGGGCGTGCGGCGCACGCCGCCGGCGGTTCGGCCGATGCCGGGGACGGACGTTCCGCACGTCCCCGGCGTCGCCCGCATTGCGTCAGTTGTTTTCGGGCCGCAGCTTGCGTACCACGGCGCCGGTCTGCCACATCTCGCTCTCGCGCATCTGGCGCAGCTCTTCGTCGAGCTTCTCGCGGTAGTCGGGCTTGCTGTTGAGGTCGATCGAACGCTGGGCCTCGTTGCCGGCGGCGACTTCGCGGTAAAGCTCCTCGAAGACGGGTTTCGTGGCGTCGCGGAAACGTTTCCACCAATCCAGCGCGCCGCGCTGGGCCGTGGTCGAGCAGTTGGCGTACATCCAGTCCATGCCGTTCTCGGCGACCAGCGGCATGAGCGACTGCGTCAGCTCCTCGACCGTCTCGTTGAAGGCTTCCGAGGGGGTGTGGCCGTTGGCGCGGAGCGTTTCGTACTGGGCGGCGAAGATGCCCTGAATGGCGCCCATCAGCGTGCCGCGCTCGCCCGTCAGGTCGGAGTAGACTTCGCGTTTGAAGTCGGTTTCGAACAGGTAGCCCGAACCTACGCCGATGCCCAGCGCCACCACGCGCTCGAAGGCGCGGCCCGTGGCGTCTTGGAAGACCGCATAGCTCGAATTGAGTCCCCGGCCCTGCAGGAACATGCGCCGCAGCGAGGTGCCCGAACCTTTGGGGGCGATCAGGATCACGTCCACGTCGGCCCGGGGCACGATGCCTGTGCGTTCCTTGTAGGTGATGCCGAAGCCGTGCGAGAAGTAGAGCGCCTTGCCCGGCGTGAGGTGTTTTTCGATGGTGGGCCATACGGCGATCTGGCCCGCGTCGGACAGCAGGTACTGGATGATCGTTGCGCGCTCGGCGGCCTCTTCGATGCCGAAGAGCGTCTTGCCCGGCTCCCAGCCGTCGGCGACGGCCTTCTCCCAGCTCTTGCTGCCCTCGCGCTGGCCGACGATGACGTTCAGGCCGTTGTCCCTGAGGTTGAGCGACTGCCCCGGACCCTGCACGCCGTAGCCGATGACGGCGATGGTTTCGTTTTTCAGGACTTCGCGAGCCTTCTCCAAGGGGAACTCCTCGCGCGTAACAACATTTTCTTCGACTCCGCCGAAATTGATCTTTGCCATAATTAGTATGATTTAAAAGTGATTTGAATTCGTCTGCCGTCGGCTGCGTTCCAGCTCTTCGAGGTACTCGTTGAGCAGTTCGCGCCGCGATTTGATGATGGCCACGATGCCGCTGCGCACGAACTGCTGCACGCCGTAGGGCTGCAGCAGGCGGAACAGCTCCTTGGTCTCGGCCTTGTGGCCCGTCTTCTCGACCACGATGTAGTCGTCGTCGATTTCGAGGATGCGGACGTTGTGCTGGCGCACGAGGCGCTCGACGCTGCGGCTGCGCGTCACCTTGTAGAGGGCGATCTCCTGCTGCACCACTTCGTCGGAGGTGTAGACGAAGGTCTTCAGCACGTCGATCTTCTTTTCGATCTGCCGCACCAGCTTTTCGACCCGTTCCGGTCCGGTGCGGACGACGATCGTGAACTTATGGATGCCCGCCAGCGCCGACTCGGAGGTCGTGAGGCTCTCGATATTGACGTCGCGGCTGGTGAAAACCGTGGTGATCTGGTTCAGCAGACCCACCTTGTTTTCCGAAAATACGGTGATGATATACTCCTGTTCTTCCATTCTCGTTCGGGTTTTACTCCAGCCGGATCGCCGCGACGGGCGCGCCGGCCGGCACCATGGGAAATACGTTGTCTTCGCCCTCGACGCGCACTTCGAGCAGGTATGCGCTTTGGCAGGCCTGCATCTCGGCGATGGCTTCGGAGAGCTCCTCGCGCCGCTCGACGCAGCGGTAGGCGATGCCGTTGCCGCGGGCGATCAGCCCGAAATCGGGGTTTGCCAGCTCGGTGAACGAATAGCGGCGGTCGTAGAAAAGTTCCTGCCACTGGCGGACCATGCCCAGAAACGAGTTGTTCAGCAGGACGATCTTCACGGCCACCTGCGACTGGAAGATCGTGCCCAACTCCTGAATGGTCATCTGCAGGCCGCCGTCGCCCGCGAAAAGGCACACTTCGCGGTCGGGGGCGCCCAGCTTGGCCCCGATGGCCGCGGGAAGCCCGAAGCCCATCGTTCCCAGCCCGCCCGAAGTCACCATGCTCCGGCTGCGGCGGAACCCGAAATAGCGGGCCGCGAACATCTGCTGCTGACCCACGTCGGTCACCAGCACCGCGTCGTTGTCGTAGGCGCGGGCCACGGCGGCGACCGCTTCGCCCATGCGGATACGGCCTTCGGCGGGATGGACCGCCCGGCGGATCACCTTCTCGTATTCGATCTTGTCGCAGGCGCGGAATTCGTCGATCCATGCCCGGTGGCTGCGGGCCCGTATGCACCGGGTGAGCAGCGGAAGGGTCTGTTTCGCGTCGCCGACCAGCGCAACGTCGGCCGGGACGATCTTGCCGATCTCGGCGGGATCGATTTCGAGGTGGATGATCTTGGCGTTCGCCCCGAAACAGCCCGGATTGCCCGTCACGCGGTCGTCGAAGCGCATGCCCACGGCGAGGAGCAGGTCGCAGTCCCGGTTTTTGATGTTGGGACCGTAGTTGCCGTGCATGCCCAGCATGCCGACGTACTGCGGCGAGTCGGTCGGCAGGGCCGAAAGCCCCAGCAGGGTCGATGCCGCGGGCATGCCGCTCTTGTCGAGGAAGGCGCGCAGCTCCGCTTCGCCGCCGCTCAGGATCACGCCCTGTCCGATCATCGCCAGAGGCCGTTGTGCGGCGTCGATCAGCTTTGCCGCTTCGTCGATGCGCTCTTCGGAGGGTACCGATGCGGGGACATAGCTGCGGATCGAAGCCACTTTCTCGTAGCTGAACGGGGCCGTTCCGCACTGGGCGTCCTTGGTGATGTCCACGACCACGGGGCCGGGGCGGCCCGAACGGGCGATGTAGAACGCCTTGGCGATGGCGCCCGGAATCTCTTCGGTGCGCTTGACCTGACAGTTCCATTTGGTGACGGCCTGCGTGATGCCCATGAAATTGGTCTCCTGAAAGGCGTCGGTGCCCAGCAGCGACGAACCGACCTGCCCGGTCACGAGCACCAGCGGCGTGGAGTCCATCAGCGCGTCGGCGAGTCCCGTCACGGTATTGGTGGCGCCGGGGCCGGAGGTGACCAGACAGACCCCCACGCGGCCGCTGACGCGGGCGTAGCCCTGCGCGGCGTGTACGGCGCCCTGTTCGTGCCGCACGAGGATGTGGCGCAGGCGGTCGCGGTAGTCGTAGAGTGCGTCGTAGACGGGGATGATCGCCCCGCCGGGGTAGCCGAAAATCGTATCGACGCCCTCGCGCAGGAACGATTCGATCAGGGCCTGCGCTCCCGTGACGGAGGGACCGGGCTGCGGTTCGGACATGTTTGTTTGCGTCGTATCCATGATTGCTGCTGTTTTACTTATTCTTCATCGACGATGCGTACGGCGCCCTTGTCGGCCGAGCTGACCAGCTTGGCGTAGGCGCGCAGCGACGCGGGGACTTTGCGGTCGCGTGTGGCGGGGCGGAAATACTCCTGAGCGGCCATCCGCGCGGCGATTTCGGCGTCGTCTGCCAGAAGGCGTATCGAGCGACGCGGGATGTCGATCTCGATCTCATCGCCCGTCCGGACGACGGCGATTTCGCCCCCGGACGCGGCTTCGGGCGAGACGTGGCCGATCGACAGCCCCGACGTGCCGCCCGAAAAGCGGCCGTCGGTAATCAGCGCGCAGGCTTTGTCGAGGTGCTTGGATTTGAGGTACGACGTGGGGTAGAGCATCTCCTGCATGCCGGGACCTCCCTTGGGGCCTTCGTAGCGGATGACGACCGCCTCGCCCGCCTGCACTTCGTCGCCGAGAATGCCCTCGATAGCCTGTTCCTGCGATTCGTAGACCCGTGCGCGGCCGCGGAAAACGTGCAGCGACTCATCGACGCCCGCCGTCTTGACGATGCAGCCGTTGCGGGCGATGTTGCCCGTCAGCACGGCCAGTCCCCCGTCGCGGGAGTAGGCGTGTTCGACGTCGCGGATGCAGCCCGTCGTGCGGTTTGCGTCGGGGGCGTCGTAATAGGAGTGCTGCGCCCCCAGTTCGCGGCTGTAAAGCCCCGCAGGGGCGCTCAGCCAGCGGCGCAGGGCCGCGTCGGTCAGCGTCTCGCTGCGCAGGTCGCAGGCGTCGATTGCTTCGCGGAGCGTCCGCCCGTCGATGCGCGGGACCGAGGTGTCGAGCAGGCCGGCGCGCGCCAGTTCGCCCAGAATGGAGAGGATGCCGCCTGCGCGGTTGACGTCCTGTATGTGATACTGCGAGTTGGGAGCCACCTTGCAGAGCACCGGAACCCGACGCGAAAGGCGGTCGATGTCCTGCATCGTGAAATCCACGCCGGCTTCGCGGGCCACGGCCAGCAGGTGGAGCACCGTGTTGGTCGAGCCGCCCATGGCGATGTCGAGCGACATGGCGTTCTCGAAGGAGGCTTTGGTCGCGACCGAACGCGGGAGCACCGATTCGTCGCCCAGAAAATAGTAGCGTTCGGCGTTGCGGACGATCAGCGCCGCGGCGTCTTCGAACAGCCGGCGTCGGTTGGCGTGCGTGGCGACGATCGTGCCGTTGCCCGGCAGCGAGAGTCCCAGCGCTTCGGTCAGGCAGTTCATCGAATTGGCCGTGAACATGCCCGAACACGAGCCGCAGCCGGGGCAGGCGCAGCGTTCGACGCGCGCGATCTGCTCGTCGCTGCAGGCTTCGTCGGCCGCCATGACCATCGCGTCGATCAGGTCGATGTCCCTCCCGTCGAATTTGCCCGCCTCCATCGGCCCTCCCGACACGAAGACCGTCGGGATGTTGAGCCGCATGGCGGCCATCAGCATTCCGGGGGTGATTTTGTCGCAGTTCGAGATGCAGACCAGCGCATCGACCTTGTGGGCGTTGGCCATGTATTCGACGCTGTCGGCAATGATCTCGCGCGAGGGCAGCGAGTAGAGCATGCCGTCGTGGCCCATGGCGATGCCGTCGTCTACGGCGATGGTGTTGAATTCCGCGGCGAAACATCCGCAGGCTTCGATGCGCTGCTTGACATACTGCCCGATTTCGTGCAGGTGGACGTGTCCCGGCACCAGCTGGGTGAACGAATTGGCGATGCCGACGACCGGCCGCCCGAACTGTTCTTCGCGCATGCCGTTGGCGCGCCAGAGGCTTCTGGCGCCGGCCATGCGGCGGCCCGTCGTCGTGACGGCGCTTCTGAGTGTGTGTTTCATCTTCTCTCGTTTTTCGGCATGTCCGCTTCCGGCGGCGGGGCCGGATGTCAAAAAAGCCTTTCTCCGACGGAGAAAGGCTTTTTTATAATCTTTCGAATATACGCATCACCTTTCTCCCGTTATCCTGTAGTGACGACGAGCAGCAGATTAATGACGTTATTGTTCGAATGATTCAGAGCGGTCATGGCCGGATTTCTGTGTTTGTTCCGTTTCAAAGATAAGTATATAAAATCAGACGTACAAATAAATTCCTAAAGAAATTTAATAATGTGATATTCCGGAAGCAGATCGCGCTCTCAGGTTTTTATTTTCAGGTCTTGCATGCTGTTTGCTTACAATTTGAAATCGCTATTTTTGGCTTTAAAACCGGTTTTAGGCCGATTTGCAAGAGTTCCATGCTCCGGAAGCTCTGAAATGTCTTACTGTTTTTATGTTATTATAGGTGTGTCCGGCCTTTTTGTGCTATTTGTTCCGAGTGAAAACCCTTCCTGATTATTCGGCGGGCATCTTACGAATCGTTACCTGATTTGGATATTAAATTTTTTTGTTTTATATTTGTCCCTGATGGATATGAAACGGAATCATACGATGTTCGGAGAGTGCGGGAACACCTGCGCTCCGACGACGTATGCCGCCCTCTCCGTTATCTTCACGACTGCCGCTACTACAACCCCTGTGGGGGTTTAGTTTGTTTTTTCCGTCAGAAGCATTTCCGTATGCACACCCGGCCAAGGCTGCCGGGGCGGAAACCCGGATTTTCAGTCATAGGCAGTTTAATTCAAAGAAGATTTTACCATGAAACATATCAAGGTTTTCGCCCCCGGAACGGTGGCGAATCTGGGCTGCGGCTTCGACATCATGGGCCTGACGCTCGACGGCGTGGGCGACCGGATCGAGGTCGCCGCCGAAGCGGGCGCGAGCGGGCTTGCGATCCGCAACGAGAGCGGGAAGAGACTCCCCGAAAAACCCGAAGACAACGTCATAACCCCGGCCGTCGCAGCCATGCTCGAAGCGTACGGAAAGCCCGTGCAGGTCGAGATCACGATTCTCGAAAAGATAGCTCCCGGAAGCGGCATCGGATCGAGCGCCGCCTCGTCGGCCGCCGCCGTCTACGGGCTGAACGAACTGCTGGGCCGCCCCTTTGCGGCGGAACGGCTGGTGGAGTTCGCCATGATGGGCGAAGCGCTGATCGGCGGCACGCCCCATGCCGACAACGTCGGGCCGGCCCTGCTGGGCGGCGTGGTGCTGATCCGCGGATACGGGCCGCTGGACATCATCCGCCTGCCGGTACCCGACGACTTTTTCTACGCCGTGGCGCATCCCGACATTGTGGTCGGCACCAAGGAGGCGCGCGAGGTGCTGCCCCGCGAGATTCCGATGGCGCATGCTGTCACGCAGTGGGGCAACGTCGGCGGACTTGTCGCCGGACTGGCGCTGGGCGACGTGGCGCTGATCGGCCGCTCGATGCACGACGTCGTCGCGGAGCCTTACCGCAAGGGGTTCATTCCCGGTTACGACCGTTTGAAGGAGGAGGTACTCTCTGAAGGCGCTCTGGCCATGAACATCGCCGGATCGGGACCTTCGGTCTTTGCGCTGGCCGCCGAAGGGTCGGTGTCGGAACGGGTCGCCGAGCGGATGAAGAGCCATTTCGCCGGGCTGGGAATCGGCTGCAACATCTATGCGGGCCGCGTGTCGAACTGCGGGGCGCGAATCGAAGACTAAGAAAAGACGAAAACCATGAAATACTACAGCACGAGAGACAAAGCACTTGCACGGCCTTGTTCGCTGCGCGAAGCCGTCGAGGCGGGGCTGGCGCCCGACGGGGGACTGTTCGTCCCCGAACGTATTCCGCAGGCTGATATGGCGGTCGCGGAGCGGCTGGCCGGGGAATCCTATGCCGCGATGGCGGGGTATCTGGCCGGACTGTTCTTCGGCGAAGATATCGACCGCGGGATTTTGCAGCGCGAGATAGACCGCATCTACGATTTTCAGGTTCCCCTGCGTCCGGTCGGCAGCCGCTATACGCTGGAGCTGTTCCACGGCCCGACGTTCGCGTTCAAGGACTTCGGCGCCGGATTCATGGGCCGCATGGTCGGCCTGCTGGGCGGCGCGGATGAAAAGCTGGTGATCCTGACGGCGACGTCGGGCGATACGGGCAGCGCCGTGGCGCACGGTTTCTACAACGTGCCGGGCGTCGAGGTGGTGCTGCTCTATCCCGAAGGGAAGATCAGCCGCCTGCAGGAGTGTCAGATGACCGCGCTCGGAGGCAATATCCATCCGCTGCGCGTGGGCGGAACCTTCGACGACTGCCAGCGGCTGGTCAAGGAACTCTTTGCGGACAGCTCTTTCAGGGCCGCGCACCGCGTGTCGTCGGCCAATTCGATCAACCTGCTGCGGTGGATTCCGCAGGCATTCTATTACTTCTACGGGTATTTCCGGTGGCGGCAGGCGTCGGGCGGCGAAAGTCCGGTGGTCGTGGTGCCGAGCGGCAACTACGGCAACCTCTCGGCCGGCATGCTGGCGCGCCGCATGGGGCTGCCCCTCGGCGGATTCGTCGCGGCGTCGAACGCCAACGACGTGGTGCCCGAATTCCTGCGGACGGGCGATTACCGTCCGCGGCCGTCGGTGCGGACGCCGGCCAATGCGATGGACGTCGGAGCGCCGAGCAACTTCGAGCGGATGATGTGGCTGTGCGGCGGCGATGCGGACGCCCTGCGCGGCGAATTGCAGGGGTTCCGGTGCGACGACGCCATGATCCGCCGTACGATCGACGGGCTGTACCGGAATTACGGCTATCTGTCCGATCCGCACAGCGCCGTGGGCTATGCGGCTTCCGTGGCCTGCGGCAGGCCGGGGTTCTACCTTTCGACGGCCCATCCGGCCAAGTTCGGCGAGGTCATTTCGCCCGTGACCGGGGCGAAGGTGCCGCTGCCCCCGCGCCTTGCGGAGCTGGTGAAGCGTCCACGGGTTTCGGAGCCGATGGCGGTGGATCTTGGGACGCTGGAAGAGTACGTCGCCGGAGTGTGAGATTCGCGGCGGTCCCCGCTGGTGTTTCGGTGCCGATGACGGGCGAATGACATGCCGGTGATTTGCCGATGACGGTTCTACGGCAGGCGGATAGCGGGCGGCGCGATGGCGGAATCCGTCCCTTTCCGGAACTGTCCGCTGCAGCGAGACCGTGTTCCGGAACTGCGCGGCAGGGACTGGCGATGTCCGGTTACGGCCGGGCCGGTTTGGAGCCGAGCCGACTCCCGGCCCCGAAACGGCGGGAAGAATGGAATTGAAAAAGGGTTGCAACGCGGCGGTTGCAGCCCTTTTTTTGTGCGGGATTTCCGGGTTGCGTGCGGAATTCCCTTTTTGTGTGCGTGACTCTCCTTTTGCGTGCGGGGTTCCCGGCTAAATATGCGCGGCGATGAAATCCCCGACCTCGGAGGTCGAATAGCGCCGTTCGCCCTGTGCGGCGAGGTCTTCGGTGACGATCCCTTCGGTGAGCGCCCGGTTTACGGCGTCGCGGACGGCGCTCCCTTCGGCGGTCAGCCCCAGATGTTCGAGCAGCATGGCGGCCGAGAGGATCGCAGCCATCGGGTTGGCGATGTTTTTGCCTGCGGCCTGCGGATAGGAGCCGTGGATCGGCTCGAAAAGCGCGACTTCGGACCCCACGCTGGCCGACGGAAGCATGCCCAGCGACCCGCTGATGACGCTGGCTTCGTCGGTGAGGATGTCGCCGAACATGTTTTCGGTGACGATCACGTCGAAATGGGTCGGCTGGCGGATGATCTGCATCGCGGCGTTGTCCACGAACATGAAGTCCAGCTCCACTTCGGGGTATTGGGGTGCGAGCTGCTGGGCGATCTCGCGCCAGAAGCGCGAGGTTTCGAGGACGTTGGCCTTGTCGACTACCGTCAGGTGACGGCGGCGGCTCATGGCCAGCCGGAACGCCACGTGCAGCACGCGCTCGATCTCCTGCCGCGAGTAGGTGCAGGTGTCCACGGCCCGGTCGCCCCCTTCGTCGCGGCCCTGCGGCCGTCCGAAATAGATGCCGCCCGTCAGTTCGCGGACGCAGACGAAGTCGGTGCCCCGCACCACCTCGGCCTTGAGCGGCGAGCGGTCGGCCAGCGTGTCGAAGAGCGCGATGGGGCGCAGGTTGGCGAACAGTCCCAGCGACTTGCGCATGCGCAGCAGCCCCTGTTCGGGGCGTACCGGCGCTTTGGGGTCGTTGTCGTATTTGGGGTCGCCGATGGCGCCGAACAGCACGGCGTCGGCTTCGCGGCAGATTTTGTGCGTCTCCTCCGGGTAGGGATCCCCCGTGGCGTCGATGGCGCAGGCGCCCACCAGCGCTTCGCGGTAGGTGAAGTTGTGCGCATACTTCCGGGCGACGCGGTCCAGCGCCTTGACGGCTTGCGCGATGATCTCAGGACCGATGCCGTCGCCGGCTAAAAGGGCTATGTTAACATTCATGGTCGTTATAGTTTGTTTCGATTATGTTCAGCATTTTGATCGTCGCCTTGATAGCGGCTTCGGTCTGGTCGGCATCCAGACCGCGCGTTTTGAATACCTTGCCGCCCATTTCCCACGTGATGATGGTCTGCACGAAGGCGTCGGTGCGGCCGCCGGGCGGGATCGAGACGGTGTAGTTGCGCAGCATCGGGAACTCGCGCCGGAGCTGGCGCTCGTAGATTTGCCGCAGCGCCCGCATGAAGGCGTCGTACTGGCCGTCGCTGGCCGAGGTCTGCTCGTACTCCCGTCCGTTGATCTCGATTTTGAGCGAAGCCGCGGGATGCAGCCCCTGCGCCAGCGAAAGGCTGTAGTTGAGGATGCGGACCGGATTTTCGGCCAGATCGTAACGCAGTACGTCGGCAATGATGTAGGGCAGGTCCTCGGCGGTCACCAGCTCCTTCTTGTCGCTCAGCTCCACGACCCGTTCGGTCACCTTGCACATCGAGGCTTCGTCGAGGTCGATGCCCAGCGTTTCGAGGTTCTTCATGATGTTGGCCTTGCCCGAAGTCTTGCCGAGGGCGTATTCGCGGACGCGGCCGAACCGTTCGGGGAGCAGTTCGTTGAAGTAGAGGTTGTTCTTGTTGTCGCCGTCGGCGTGGATGCCGGCGCACTGCGTGAAGACGCTTTCGCCGACGATCGGGCGGTTGGCGGGAATGCGGATGCCGGTGTAGGTCTCGACCATGCGGCTGACGTGGTTGATCTTCGTCTCGTCGATGCCGGTGGTGCGGTGCAGGCGGTCGTGCAGGACGGCGACCGTACTCGACAGCGGTGTGTTCCCGGCCCGCTCGCCCAGCCCGTTTACCGTGACGTGGACCCCGTGGAATCCGGCTTTCACGGCCGCGGCGGTATTGGCGACGGCCAGATCGTAGTCGTTGTGGGCGTGGAAGTCGAAGCGCAGGCGGGGATAGCGCCGCACCAGATCGCCGCAGAACCGTTCGGTGGCGTAGGGATCGAGCACGCCCAGCGTGTCGGGGCACATGAAACGCTGTACGGGGGCGTCGGCCAGTGCGTCGAGCATGGCGTAGACGTATTCCGGCGAATGCTGCATGCCGTTGGACCAGTCTTCCAGATAGACGTTTACCCGCATGCCCCGCGCAACGGCCTTGTCGATCGTAGCGCGGATGTCGCCGAGGTGCTCTTCGGGCGTGCGGCGGAGCTGCTCGCGGCAGTGCTTGAGCGACCCTTTGGTCAGCAGGTTCACAACGCGGCATCCGGCGTCGCCGAGCCAGTCGAGGGATATGCCGCCGTCGATGAACCCCAGCGCCTCGATGCGGTCCGAATAGCCTTTGGAGGCGGCCCACTCGGCGATGCGCCGCACGGCCTCCTGTTCGCTCTGCGAGACCCGCGCCGAAGCGATCTCGATGCGGCTGACGCGCAGTTCCTCCAGCAGCAGCCGGGCGATGGAGAGCTTTTCGCGGGCGTTGAACGAAACGCCCGACGTCTGCTCGCCGTCGCGCAGCGTGGTATCCATTATTTCGACCGGGGGAAGCATCGTCGCGGGCTATTTTCGGGCGGCTTCGAACCGTCGGATCTGGTCGGAGATGCTGCACAGGTAATCCACGTCGTCGTAGCCGTTCTGCAGGCAGCGTTTCTTGTAGGCGTCAATCTCGAACCGCTCGCTGCGGCCCGTGGCTTCGGCGGTCAGCGTCTGCCGGTCCAGATCGACCGTGAAACGGGCCGCGGGATCGTCGGCTATGGCGGCGAAGATCGCCGCGAGGAAGTCGTCGCTCACCGTGATCGGCAGCAGACCGTTGTTGAGGGCGTTGTTGCGGAAGATGTCGGCGAAGAAGCTCGACACCACGACGCGGAAGCCGTAGTCGGCGATGGCCCATGCGGCGTGTTCGCGCGAACTGCCGCACCCGAAGTTGCGGCCTGCGACCAGTATGCGGCCCCCGTAGCGACTGTCGTTGAGCGGGAACGAAGCGACCTTCCGACCCTCGGCGTCGTAACGCCAGTCGCGGAAGAGGTTGTCGCCGAAGCCTTTGCGCTCGGTGGCTTTGAGAAAGCGCGCCGGGATGATCTGGTCGGTATCTATGTTTTCCGTGCGGACGGGCACCGCCCCCGACGTGAAGGTTTCGAATTTGGGTATGGACATTTTTCTTGGCTTTTACATTTCAAACACCTTGCGCGGGTCTTCGATGCGCCCGCAGACGGCAGCGGCGGCGGCCGCCGCGATGCCCGAAAGCATCGTCCGTGCGCCCGGACCCTGACGCCCTTCGAAATTGCGGTTCGAGGTCGAAACGCAGTATTTGCCCGCCGGAATCTTGTCGGCGTTCATCGCCAGACAGGCCGAACAGCCCGGCTGGCGGAGTTCGAATCCCGCGTCGGCCAGAATCCGGTCCAGCCCCTCGGCCCTTGCGGCGGCTTCGACGCCTTTCGAGCCGGGGACGATCCACGCCGTTATGTTGTCGGCCTTGCGGCGGCCTTCGACCAGCCGTGCGAAAAGGCGCAGGTCCTCGATGCGGCCGTTGGTGCAGCTGCCGACGAAGACGTAATCGACGGGTTTGCCCTGCAGCGTTTCGCCGGATTCGAATCCCATGTACTTCAACGCCTTGGGATCGGCGTCGGCGGGAATCTCCGCATCGACGGCCATACCCATGCCGGGGTTGGTGCCGTAGGTGATCATCGGGGCGATGTCGGCGGCGTCGAAGCGGTATTCCTTGTCGAAAACCGCGTCGGCGTCGCTGTGAAGTTCGCGCCAGCGGGCCGCGGCCCGGTCGAAAGCGGCGCCCTGCGGCGCGCGTTCGCGGCCGCGGAGGTAGTCGAACGTGGTCTGGTCGGGGGCGATCATGCCGCCCCGCGCCCCGCACTCGATGCTCATGTTGCAGACGGTCATGCGCCCCTCCATCGAGAGGGAGCGGATCGCTTCGCCGGCGAATTCGATGAAATAGCCCGTGCCGCCCGAAGCGGTCAGCCGGGAGATGATGTAGAGGATGATGTCCTTGGCTTCGACGCCCGGCCGAAGCGTCCCGTCCACGGTGATGCGCATGCTCCGCGGCTTGGACTGGATGATGCACTGGCTGGCGAAGACCATTTCGACCTCCGACGTCCCTACGCCGAACGCCACGGCGCCCAGCGCCCCGTGCGTCGAGGTGTGGCTGTCGCCGCAGACGATGGTCATGCCCGGCTGGGTGAAGCCCAGTTCGGGACCGATGATGTGCACGATGCCCTGCCGGGGGTCGCCCACGCCGAAATGCTCGATGCCGAACCGGGCGCAGTTGGCCGCCAGCGCTTCGACCTGCCGCCGCGATTCCGGCTCGGCGATCGGCAGGTGCTGGTTGACGGTGGGGATGTTGTGGTCGGCCGTCGCCGTGATCTGCGCCGGGCGTGCCACGCCGATGCCGCGCCGTTCGAGTCCGGCGAAAGCCACGGGCGACGTCACCTCGTGGATGTACTGCCGGTCGATGTAGAGCACGCAGCGTCCCCCGTCTTCGGTGCGCACGGTGTGCGCATCCCATATTTTGTCCAGAAGAGTCTTTCCCATCTTACGCCTCCTTTTCCTTGCGTTCGGTTACGTTCAGTATGCGCAGCGCGTCGAGGAACGCCTCGATCGACGCCCGTGTGGTGTCGGTATGTGCGGCGAATCCGTGGACCGTGCGGCTGCCGCACTGCACCTGCACGTGTACGCGGCCCACGTCGTTCGACCCCTTGGTGATGGCCTGCATGAGAAATTCCGTGAGCACGACCTTCTCGTTGATGAGAGTCTTGATGGCCGATACGGCCGCATCCACCGGACCGTTGCCCGTGGCGATGGCCATGCGTTCGTGGTCGCCGAACTTCAGCACCACGGTCGCCGTCGGAACGAGCGTTCCGGTGGTCACCTGCAGGAATTTGAGAGACAGGGACTGTTGTTTCATGCGGTCGATGTCGCCCACCAGATACAGCAGGTCGTAATCGTGGATCTCCTTCTTCCTGTCGGCCAGTTCGAGGAACTTGGCGTAGGTGTCGTCCGTCTCCTCCTGCGTGAGGTTGTAGCCGAGCAGTTCGAGCCGGTGCACGAGCGCCGCGCGGCCGCTGCGGGCCGTCAGGGCGATGACCGACTGGTTGAGCCCGACGTCCTGCGGGTCGATGATCTCGTAGGTCTGGCGGTCTTTCAGCACGCCGTCCTGATGGATGCCCGACGAGTGGGCGAAGGCGTTGCGGCCGACGATCGCCTTGTTGGGCTGGACGGGCATGTTCATCAGGCTCGACACGAGGTGCGAAGCCTTGGTGATGAGCTGTGCGTCGATGTTCGTATCGACGTTCAGCTCTTTGTGGCAGCGCAAGGTCATCACCACCTCTTCGAGCGAGGTGTTGCCCGCGCGTTCGCCGATGCCGTTGATCGTCACCTCGGCCTGCCGCGCGCCGTTGAGGATGCCGCTCAGGGTGTTGGCCGTAGCCATGCCCAGATCGTTGTGGCAGTGGGTCGAGATGATCGCCCGGTCGATGTTGGAGACGTGATCGACGAGGTATTTGATCTTCGCGCCGTACTCGCCGGGCAGGCAGTAGCCCGTGGTGTCGGGAATGTTGACCACCGTGGCGCCGGCCGCGATGACCGCTTCGATCACGCGGGCGAGGTATTCCGGATCGGCGCGCCCGGCGTCTTCGGCGTAGAACTCGACGTCCTCGACGTAGCGCTTGGCGTATTTCATCGCCTCGACGGCCGATTCGATGATCTTTTCGGGCGTCGAGCGCAGTTTGTCGTAGATATGCTGGGGCGATACGCCGATTCCGGTGTGTATGCGCTTGTGCTTGGCCAGCCGCAGGGCGTCGGCGGCGACGTCGATGTCTTTTTTCACGGCGCGGGTGAGCGCGCAGATCGTCGGGGCCGAAACGGCCTTCGAAATTTCAAGTACGGAGTTGAAGTCTCCGGGGCTGGAAATCGGGAATCCCGCTTCGATGATGTCCACGCCGAGACTTTCGAGGAGTTTGGCGACTTCGATCTTCTCGGTGGTGTTCAACTGACAGCCCGGCACCTGCTCGCCATCACGGAGCGTGGTGTCGAAAATAAAAAGTTTTTCGCACATAATAGGACTTGATCTAACTAACCTTGGTAACAAATATATTAAAAATATTTCCGAATCCCTTCATTCTGCGCAAGTTTCGTTTGCCGCGCCGCCCCTGCCGGAGTGCGTTCGGGCGGGGTTTTCATTACAGATTCGGCGCCGGGGGAGAGCATCCGGCGAAAGTCCGGCGGCTTTGGGCCGGGAGCGCTTACGGATTATAACCTTTCGGAATTTGTCGCACGGCCGCCGATTTGTTGCGGGAAACCTCTTCCGAAGGCCGGATTCGAGCCGGAAGCGGGGAAAAACGACGGGCCGCTCCCCGAAGAGCGGCCCGTTTCCGTAAATACGCTTATGGTTGTTGGCATTTACTTTCTGCGCTGGATGTTGTCGGAGACGGTTTCGACCGTGCAGGGACCGCCGTACGTCACTTTGGCGGCCGTCGAAGCGTTGATTTTCAGACGGCCCGAACACCAGACGTCGGCTTTGGCGTAGTTCGACACCGTCAGGTCGTAATCCGAGACCCGCAGTTCGGGGGCCGAGAAATTCGCGCCCGACGAAACCCGGACCGTGGCGTCGGCGACCTGCGCCGCGCCTTTCAGGTAGATTTTGCCGTAGCTTCCGACGCTCGCTTCGAGCGAACTGCCGCTGAATGTCCCGTTGAACGAGCCGCCGCTGCTGACGGTCAGCTTCGCCTGCCGGGCGTTTACCGTCACCGTGCCGGAGAATTTGGCGTAGCTGTCGATGCGCATCGTCAGCGCGTCGGCGGTCAGCGTACTGCCGACGCTGGCGCCGCTGCTGATCTCGACCGTGAGGTCGGAGGCTTTGATGTCGTTCGAGAATTTGGCGTAACTGCCCACTGTCAGTTTGCAGCTGTTGCGGCACTCCACGGGAGCCTGCGCCGATCCGTAGCTCGAAATCCGCAGCTCGCCGTCGCTGCAGCGCACCGAGCCTGCGAATTTGCCGTAGCTCGACACGTCGAGTTTCGCGGCGCCGGGCGTGTCGATGTCGGCGCTCACAGATCCGTAGCTCGATACGGAGACCGAAACCGACGGCCCTTTCAGCGGCATTTTGCAGTTCACCTTGCCGTAGGAGCCTGCCGATATTTCGCGCAGCGAGGCCGATGCGGGAACGGTGACCGAGACCGAGATGTTTTCCGTGCTGTTGGCGTTGACGCGGAATTTCAGCTTCCCGCCGTCGCGCTCCAGCACCAGATAGTCGATGACGTTGTCGTCGGCCGTCACGCTGATGGTTTTGGCCGCGGGGCTGACGGTGATGTCGAAAAACGCCGCGGCCGAGATGCCCGTGTAGTCGCCCGCCTTGCCCCAGTCCTGCGTCACCATGCGTCCGCTGCCTTTGAGCCGTCCGCTGCGGGTGCGGCTGCTCCGGTCGAAGGCGGCCCGCTTGATGTTGGTGCCGATCTCGCCTTCGGTGTTGTAGAGCCGGCGGATCTGCTCGGCGGTGAGCACGGCGGCGAATTTGTCCACATAGTCGCGCTTGACCTGCGCCGTGGCGGCGATGTTCGAGAGTTTGGCCTTCAGGCTGTTTTTCTGCGTGGCTTCGTCGGCGCCGGAAGCGCCGGCACGGGCGTCGACGGCTTTGTCGAGCGCTTCGCGGTAGGCCTTGTAGATCGGCTCGAACTCCCTGCGCTGGCGGGTGCTCAGCCCCAGCTCGCGGACGATCTGTTCGCGGGCCGCCTTGTTCAGCTCTTCGAGCGACTGGTTGGCCAAGTCGATGCGTTCCGCCGCATCGATGGCCTGCCGGGCTTCGGCCGCGGCGCGCGCGATTTCACGGTCGGAGAGCTCCGTCGCACGGCGCGCTTCGGCCACGGCGCGTTCGATCTCCCGGCCGGTCGCCTCCATGGTCCGCCGGGCTTCGGCCATGGCGCGTTCCAGTTCGCCGGAGGAGACGCTCCCCGCGGCGTTCGTCGCTGTGCGGGCCTCGGCCAGCAGTTGTTCCGATTCGTTGCAGGCCGGTGCGGTGTTTCCCGTCAGGGCGAACAGCAGGGTGCAGAGGAAAAGCAGGATATGTTTCATAGCTGAAATGTTTTTAGAGTTGCTGGTTGTAAAGGATGTCGTCGTAATTCTCCGCGGCGGCCTGACGCAGCGTCTCGGCCGGGGTCGTGGCGAGCATCTGTTCGAGGTCCGGGGCCGGTGTGTCGGCCCTGCGGGTGCGGTATTCGGTAACGAGCAGGCCCATGACGAGCACGGCAGCCGCCGCGGCGGCCGTCAGGCAGTATCTGCGGACGGTCCGGGGAGGTGATGCCGGGCGGCGGGAGGTCCGGCTGAGGATGCGCTCGTGCAGCGCTTCGAGACTCTGCGGCGGGATGCGGTAAGGCATTTCCCGGCCGCTGTTTTCAAATTCACGGTTCATATTTCCTGCGTTAGTTTTTCTTTCAGTTTCTGTACTGCATAGTGGTAATTGACCTTGAGCGTCTGTTCGCGCTGTCCCAGCACGCGGGCTATCTGTCCGTAGGACATCCCGTCGTAATAGCGGAGGTTGAAGACCAGACGCTGCTTGAGCGGCAGTTCCAGCACGGCCTGCTGGAAACGCACCTGCATTTGGTCGGCGTCCTCGCCGCACTCTTCCGCCACGCGGCCCGCCAGTGTCCGGCTCACTTCGTCGAGCGAGGCGAACAGTCCCGTTTTGCGCCGCCGGAGCAGCGTCAGGGCCGTGTTCGTGGCGATGCGGTAGAGCCATGCCCCCATCTCGTCGCTCCCGCCCCGGAAGGTGCCGATCCTGTCGTATGCCCGGACGAAGGTCTCCTGCACCACGTCCTCGGCGTCTTCGTGGACCACCACCAGCCGCCGCGCATGCCAGTAAAGTGGACGGAGGTACGCCCCGACCAGCCGGTCGAAGGCCCCGTGCCGGACGCCGGGGTCGCGCAGCGCCGCAAGCTCTTCTGCCGATATGTCGCGGGTCGTCTCCATGAGGGTTTGTCAATAAGACGCATCAAAGGTGCGAAAGTTAAATCCGAATCCGAAATTTTTCTGCTCCGAGGGCGAATTTTCCGCGTCCGGTTTTTGATTCTTGATAATTTGGCTTATCTTTGCGCTCCGAAACAGGCGGAATTGGGGCGCGGCCCGCGAGGTCTCGCTGAGAACCGCCCAAGGTAACACATTAAAAACAAATTGCAATGAAAACCATTTCTGTAAAGGCCGTAAAGCGTGAAGAGTACGGCAAGAAAGCAGCCAAGGCCGTACGCCGCGAGGGCATGGTTCCCTGCGTACTGTCGGGCCACGGCGAGTCGGTCGCCTTCTCGGTGGACCCCCGCGAGATCAAACCCCTGATCTACACCCCCAACTCTTACATCGTCGAGTTCGATTTCGACGGCAAGAAAGAGCAGGCCGTGCTGCGTGAGGCTCAGTTCCACCCCGTCCGCGAGCAGATCCTGCACCTCGACTTCTACCGTATCGCCGACGGCAAGCCCGTTTCGATCGCGATTCCGGTACGCCTGACGGGTAACGCCGAGGGTGTGAAGGTCGGCGGTAAGCTGGCTCTGTCGGCCCGCAAGCTGGTCGTCAGCGCGCTGGTCGAGAACCTGCCCGACGAACTGGTCGTAGACGTGACCACGCTGGGCGTCGGCAAGACGATCTTCGTGGGCGACCTCAAGTTCGAGAACCTGAAATTCGTTACTCCCGCAACCACCGCTGTCTGCGCCGTTCGCGTAACCCGTGCTTCGCGCGGCGCTGCGGCTCAGGATTAGTCGGTAGCGTATGAAATATCTTATTGTTGGGCTGGGAAATATCGGCGCCGAATATGCCGGGACCCGACACAACATCGGATTCAATGTGTTGGACGCCCTCGCAGAGGCGTCCAACGCTGTTTTTACCACGGCGCGTTACGGCGATGTGGCCCAAGTGAAACACAAGGGCCGCACGCTGATTCTGCTCAAACCCTCGACCTATATGAATCTTTCGGGCAAGGCCGTCCGCTATTGGATGGAGGCCGAAAAGGTCGCCCCGGAGAATCTGCTGGTCGTTTCGGACGATATCGCACTGCCGTTCGGTACGCTGCGGCTGCGCCCGAAGGGGAGCGCCGGAGGGCATAACGGCTTGAAGAATATCGCCGAACTCTTGGGAACGGAGAATTTCGCCCGGATGCGCTTCGGCGTGGGCGGCGACTTCCCGAAGGGGCATCAGGTCGATTACGTGCTGGGCGAGTGGAGCGAAGAGGACCGGAAGGCGATGCCTGAACGGCTCAAAGTCTTCTGCGACGCGATTCTGTCGTTCGCCACGATCGGCGTGGAGCGGACGATGAACTTCTTCAACAAGAAGTAGCCGAAAACAAGAATAGATGCCTGCCGGCATATGAAACGGGAAACCGGGCTTTCGTGCTTGCACGGAAAGACCCGGTTTTTCGTTTTTGTGTATTCCGCAGGAATCTTGTCGTTTTCGGCAGTTTCGCCGTGGAAACGCGCCGTGCGGTATGAGCGAATGCGGCTGATTTCGGGGGACGGAGCGTCGGGCGGTTGGCGGAATGGCCGGCCTGCCGCCTTCGGGCGGCGTCTTGAGCGGCGGCGGATAGCCGTTGGCGGCATGTCGCTGCCTTGCAGCGGGGTGTGCGCCTACTCCTCGTCGTAATAGAGTTCGTCCATCAGGCCGTCCAGCTCGCGGCGCTCCTTCTTGGTGGGGCGGCCCGTGCCGCGGTCGCGGAATACGAAGACGGTCTCGCGCGGAACGTTGAGTTTGTCCAGCTCCTCCTGCGGCGTGACGTTGAGGCAGTACAGGGGAACGTTCTTGGCCGGCTGGCGGCTCGACACGAGGTCGAGGACCTTGTAGGAATAGGTCACCTGCATCCGGCGTACGGAGATCACGTCGCCGATCTTGACTTCGCGCGAAGGTTTGGCGTAGGCGCTGTTTACGGTCACCTTGTTGTTGCGGACGGCGTCCGCGGCGTCGCTGCGGGTCTTGAACACCCGCACGGCCCAGAGGTATTTGTCCAGTCTGATGTCGTCCATAGGTCGTTACTTTTCATAAATGGATTCGCTGCGGGGCGTGTCGTGCGACTGTTCGTCGTTCTGACGGCTGACGCTGAGGATCATGCCCAGAGCGATGGTGGTGAAGAGCGTCGAGGAGCCGCCGCGCGAAATCAGGGGCAGCGTCTGCCCCGTTTCGGGGATCAGGTTCACCGTCACCATGATATGCAGCAGCGCCTGACAGGTTATCAGCAGCGCCAGTCCCAGTACCAGCAGTCCCGGAAAGGCCGTGCCGCACCGCCGGAAGATTTCGATTCCGCGGAAGAAGATCCACAGGTAGAGCATCAGCAGCGCGATGGCCAGCACGATGCCGTACTCCTCGACGAAGAAGGCGTAGGCGTAGTCGCTTTCGGGGTGGATCATCTCGACGCGCATGGCGCTCTGTCCGGCTCCCTCGCCGAAGATGCCGCCGTTGTAGATGGCGATCATCGAACGCTCGGTGTCGGTGAGGTGTTCGATCGGCTTGTCGGTCTGCGAACGGGTCCAGAGGTGTATCCATGTCGAGACGCGCCCTTCGGCGGTTTCGCTGCGGCCGAGGTTGAGCGTCATGATGAGGACGATGCCCACGCAGGCCAGCCCGACGAGCTTCATCAGTTCGCCGAAACGGACGCGCCCGATGAGCATCATCACCCACGAGGCGAGGAACACCAGCACGGCCGACGAGGTGTGGGCCGGGAAGATCACGGTGCACGAGACGACCACGGGCATCAGGATCGGCCATGTCCCTTCGCGCCAGATGCGGCGCTGTTCGCGCGACGAACGCCATGTCCAGAACCTGAGCGACGGCACGATGCGTATTTTGTCGATCTTCGACTGGCGTCCCGCCAGCTGGCTGGCGAGGAAGAGCACCGTGGCGACCTTCAGCGCTTCGGAGGGCTGGAACTGGAAGGGTCCCAGCGGAATCCAGCGGGCGGCGCCGTTGGTCGTGGCGCCGATGAAGTAGACGGCGACGGTCAGCAGGACCGAAAGGATGTAGACGGGGCGCGAAAAGAGGTTGTAGATGCGGCAGTTGATCTTCTGCACGGCGACCATCACGACGAGACTGACGATCAGGATCATCAGCTGCTGGCGCAGGAAATGCGCCGTGGTGCGGGCCGTGTGTGCGTCGTAAGCCATTTTGGCCGTCGAGGAGTAGACCACCAGCACCGAAACCACCGCCAGCACCGCAATGATGATCCACAACACGCGGTCGCCCGTGAAAAGCCTGAATTTGGGCTTTTCGGCCGTTTCATCGCCAGCTTTTGCCGCCCGCGGGTTTTCCCCGTCCGCAGCGGTCCCGTACTCGGCTCCGGATCGGGTCTTGCCCCGGCCGCCCCGCCCCTCGCTGGCGTGCGGAGCAGTCTCTCCGGCCGCCGCTCCGGCCGTGCGCGGGGCGTTCCCGGCCGTTTCCGACCAAGGTTCCTGCGCCTGCTGCGCGCCCTGCGTCTGTTTCCGTTCGCCGAATTTCATCGCCTTATGCCTTTTCGTTTACCCACGCCTTGAACAGTTCGCCGCGGTTCTCGTAATTTTTGAAGAGGTCGAAGCTTGCGCAGGCCGGGGACAACAGCACCGCGTCGCCGGGCCGTGCGGCGGCTTTGGCCGCCGTCATCGCGGCGTCGAGCGAATCGGTGGAGATCACTTCGGGCACGACGCCCGTGAACTCCCGGAGCAGTTTGGCGTTGTCCACGCCCATGCAGACGAGCGTGTGCACCTTCTCGCGGGCGAAATCCTTGAGCGGCCCGTAATCGTTGCCCTTGTCCGTGCCGCCGGCGATCCACACTACGGGGCGCTTCATGCTTTCGAGCGCATAGTAGACCGAATCGACGTTGGTGGCCTTCGAGTCGTTGATCCACAGCACGCCGCCGCTCTCCCTGACCGGTTCGAGCCGGTGCTCGACGGGCGCGAAGCCGTAAAGCGAACGGCGGATCGCCGCCGGAGCGATTCCCGCCGCGAGGGTTGCGAGCGCCGCCGCCATGGCGTTGTAGGCGTTGTGCAGGCCCTTGATCTGCAGTTTCGCGGTGTCGATCTCGACCGAGGCCTTTCCGACGGCCGCCGTGAATTTGCCGTCGCAGAGGAAAGCGTCTCCCGCGCCGCTGGCCACAGCATTTTTCGCCGCGAAAGGGAGCTGCTTCATGCGCAGGTCGTATTTCGGAAGCTGCTGCCAGATCACTTCGTCGTCGCCCGAATAGACGAAATAGTCGCGCGAAGTCTGGTTCTGCGTGATGCGCATTTTCGAATCGGCGTAGTTCTGGAAACAGTGGTCGTAGCGGTCGAGGTGGTCGGGCGTGATGTTCATCAGCACGCCGATATGCGCCCGGAACTTGTACATGCCGTCGAGCTGGAACGAGCTCAGCTCCAGCACGTACCAGTCGTAATCGCCCGTGGCGACCGAGTAGGCGAAGCTCTCGCCGATGTTGCCGCCCAGAGCGACCCGCATCCCGGCGTCGCGCATGATCTTGTATATGAGCGACGTGGTGGTAGTTTTGCCGTTCGAGCCGGTGATGCAGATGCACTTCGCCCGGCCCGTGTAGCGGCCCGCGAACTCTATTTCGGAGATCACGGGAATGCCTGCGGCGCGGAGTTTTCGCACCAGCGGCGCCGTTTCGGGGATGCCGGGCGACTTGACGACCTCCGCGGCGTCGAGGATGCGCTCTTCGGTATGGCCGCCCTCCTCGTAGGGCACCTGCCACTCGTCGAGCTTGGCCTTGTAGCGGTCGGCGATCCGCCCCGCATCGGAGAGGAAGACGTCGAACCCTTTCTTCTTGGCGAGGATCGCGGAGCCGTATCCGCTGATGCCGCCGCCCAGCACTGCTATCTTTTTCATGATTACCGGATCTTTAACGTTACGAGGGTGATGGCCGCCAGCAGCAGCGAGATGATCCAGAAACGCAGGACGATCTTGGTCTCGAACTGTCCCTTCTTCTGGAAATGGTGGTGTACGGGAGCCATCAGCAGCAGGCGGTGGCCTTCGCCGTATTTGCGCTTGGTGTATTTGAAGTAGCCGACCTGCATCATCACCGAGAAGCTTTCGACCAGAAAGACGCCGCACAACAGCGGCAGCAGCAGCTCCTTGCGGATGCAGAGGGCGAAGACGGCGATGATGCCGCCGATCGACAGCGAGCCGGTGTCGCCCATGAAGATCTGCGCCGGGAAGGAGTTGTACCAAAGGAAGCCGACCAGCGCGCCGACCAGCGCCGCGGCGAAGACGACCAGTTCGCCGCTGTCAGGGATGTACATGATATTGAGGTAGTCGGCGTATACGATATGTCCTGAGAGATAAGCCAGTACGCCCAGCACCGCCACGATCGGCACCGAGACTCCCGTGGCCAGTCCGTCGAGTCCGTCGGTGAGGTTGGCGCCGTTGGAGACGGCCGTCACCACGAAGATGGCGACCAGCACGTAGAGCAGCCACGTCATCGTCGTATTGCCGCCCGTGAGCCAGCCGTAATCGAATTCGTTGTCTTTGATGAAGGGAATGGTCGTCTGGGTGGTCTTGAGGCTTTCGGAGCTGAGGACCACGTTGCGGTGTACGGTTTCGAGCACGGAGCCGTCCTCGTTCATGTAGACGGTCTGTACGGGCTGTACGACTTTGTCGCGGACGACGATCTCCTGCGACACGCACATCGTCGTGCCGACGATGATGCCCAGCCCGACCTGTCCCACGATCTTGAAACGGCCCTTGAGCCCCTCCTTGTTGTGGCGGAAGACCTTGATGTAGTCGTCCAGCCCGCCGATCAGCCCCAGCCAGAC
>ENA-USYV01000778-USYV01000778.1-human-gut-metagenome-genome-assembly--contig:-NODE-778-length-35000-cov-11.767689_pt1 | contig 35000 bp, 26 predicted proteins | sample MGYA00250066_ERZ773514 | MGnify/ENA primary metagenome ERZ773514 (study PRJEB29103, sample SAMN06112049) | human gut metagenome | biome: human gut; feature: ankylosing spondylitis patient; material... | reverse complement strand
GCCGGTCCCGGAGGACTTTTTGTACTTGAAGAGTTTGTCAGTAAGGGTGGCAATTTATTTAATTAAAGAAAACCGTATCGGGCAAGATAGATCTGCAACTATTTGTTGGATAAGGATTATTTCAGTCCAGTGCCTTTAAAAGAATCTTGATCCGTAATTCTTCGAATGGCTTTTAAAAGTCGAATTAGAATGTGGAATTTTATTTAAATGAGTAAATACCCTTAGCTAGTTGACACACGGGAACATAAGAATTTTTTCGAAAAACGGGCGAATTTTCCTAAATACAAGAAGAAGTTCCGGCATGACTCTATCCGTTTTCCTCAAGGAGTTGAACTCGATGAGGTCAAACAGAAGATTAGGCTGCCAAAAGTCGGGTGGGTAGGATATCGGAAAAGCCGGGACATCATCGGTACGATAAAAAACGTCACCGTCATTCGCCGCGGCGATAAATGGGACGTCAGCATCCAGACGGAATATGAGGACAACCCGCCTGCTCCAACGCCTTCCGAGATAGGGATTGACATGGGAGTCAAGCATTTTGCGACGCTCTCCGGCGGTAAAGTCTTTGAACCTCTCAGCCCCTTCAAGCGGGAGCAGGAAAAACTTGCAAAACTTCAACGAAAATTAGCCAGACAGAAAAAAGGGAGTAGGAACAGCAAGAAAACGAAGAGAAAGATTGCTCGACTGCATCGCCATATTGCAGACAGCCGAAGAGACTTCCTTCATAAGACTTCGACACAGATAGCCCAAAACCACAGCACCGTGTACGTTGAGGATCTGAAGGTCTCGAACATGTCGGCATCTGCCGCTGGAACAATAGAGAATCCGGGCAAAAAGGTTAAGCAGAAGAGCAGCTTGAACCGATCAATCTTAGATCAGGGTTGGTATGCTTTTTTCCGGATGCTCTCCTATAAGCTGGAGCGGAGAGGGGGAAGGCTGATAAAAGTTGATCCAAGAAATACAAGCCGAACATGTCCGCAATGCGGTTTGGTTTCTGCAGAAAACAGAAAAACGCAAGCCTCTTTTGCGTGTGTTGCCTGCGGGTACCGCGCGAACGCGGATTTGGTCGGAGCGATAAATGTACTAAGGGCCGGACGGGCCCGGTTAGCCTGTGGCATGAGTGGTGCAGTAAGGCCGCTGTCAGCAGGAACCCAAAGAAACCTGCTGCAGCACTAGGCTACGGCCGCTGCAGAGGTGGTATGGAATCCTCGCCATTTATGACGAGGAGGACGTCAACTATCTTTTCTAGGCTTTGATAACTCCTGTGAGTCCTCTGCACAACTAACCGGAAACTTATATCGGAATCAAGGTTCGAAGAAGAAAAAACGGCCGGATATTCTGCCGCTTTGGCGAATGATCCGGTCGTTCAAATTAACTCAGCTCAATTGTCTTCTAATGATTAGGGCTGATAGTTCTTCAGGAGTTCGTCTCCGTTCTGAAGGTCGATCGTGTAGATACGGTCTTGATCAACGAACGGGCTGTTGACTCGATAAGCCTTGTAAAGTTTTTCTGTTGCAGGGCTCATCTTGAAGTTCTTGTTCTGCATCTTTCTCAGGTCAGCAGCCTGAGTGTTGTGGAGCAATTCCATGGAAAGAACCAGGAACGTATTGTCTGTCGCACGTTTCAGTCTCTGAGCGGCGCGAGGCAGGTTAGATGCGGAGTCTTCAATGTTGCCTTCAACCGGGAAGCTGTCCAGAGAAACCGGATTAGCTAAGTCAATGTTTTCGGCGTAAATCGAAACCAAGGTGTCTTCGGTAGCGCCGAAAGCATGGCCTAAATTGTCTTTAGCTGCCAGATAGCGGGACAAATCGGTAAAGGCCGGTTCATCCAAACGCATCGTTCTCTGAACGGCATTGTGTCCGACGTGACCTAAAGCGACCGTAGCGCGCTGAACGGCAAGCGCAACCGGCAGAACTTCAAAGTTTGCGGTCGGAATAATGGCGCCTTCTGCCTTCGGTGTCTTTAAGAAATACTGAGCAACCTGGTCGTACTGAGTGTCGGCCTTATCGGCATTGACCATGACGCCGGGGTTGTCGTCAGAAGAGTTGATCTGAACATCGATTACTTTGTTCAGGTCGTTAAGAGCATTCTGTGCTTCAGAGAGCGTGTAAACGGTAGTACGGAAGCTCAGCGGATCCTGCAGTCTTCTGCTCGGATCTTTCTTCCAGAGGTAAGAACCGGCGAGCACTTCACGCAGTTCTTTAGCTTTTTCCTGCAGTCCGGGGAACGGATGGAAAGCCGTTGTCTGAGAAAGGAACGGAGCAACGTTGCCGTTCAGACCTTCTAAGCTGATGCCGTAGACGATCGGAGAAACTTTCAGAATCTGACCCATCGCTTTGGCGGCATCCATTGTGAGCGCCATCGCGACGGAGCTGTTGGACAAAATGCCTAAAGCATCTTTGCCTTCAGGAATCAGGGGTTTGATGTTCTTAGCTTTTAAAGCTTCAGCAGCCGGAACTTCTTTTCCGTCTACTAAAACTTTCCATTCGCCGATCATGGCAGATCCGACGTGAGAAGCTAAAGTAATGTCTGCGTCACCCAAGCTGCCCTTTGTCGGAACGACAGGTGTGACGCCTTTATTCAAGAATTCGGCATAAAGTTCAGCAACTCTCGGCTGGACACCGGATCCGCCGTTCAGCAGTGTGTTCAAACGAATGGCCATTGCCAGACGAACAAGCTTCGGATCAAGGATCGGACCGGCGGCAATGCTGTGGCTTCTCAAAGTGCTGTAGTTGAAGCGGCGGCTGGCGGCTTTAACTTCATCGCTTAATTCACCGTTGGCAGAAAGAACTTTGTGGTCCTTGTTGAGACCGACACCGACGGTTAAACCGTAAATTTCACGGCCGTTTTTAGCGGCATCCAAAACCAAGTCATAAGACTTCTGCACACGGTTCATTGCTTCGGGAGCAATCGTGACGGGTGCGCCTTCTGCGATAGCCCATGCATCCTGCTGAGTCAGATTTTTTCCGTTGAGTTCGACGGCGTTGGCGTTCATAGCTGTGAAAATAGCAATTGCACAAGCTGATAACTTTAACGTTTTCATTTTGAATTTCCAAGGGGATTAGTTGGGGGCGTAGAGCCCCCGGTCCTCCCGTGCTTGGCGGGAGGATCAAATATGAGATGTTTAATAAAGGTAAGAATTAGCGGGCTTTTGCTTCAGCTGCGGCACCGTCACCGGCGATACGGCCGAAGACCATGATGTCTGTGTAAGCATTGCCGCCGAGACGGTTGGTACCGTGGGTTGTACCCGTGACTTCACCGGCTGCGAAAAGACCCGGGATCGGCTTGCCGTTCTTGTCCAGAACTTCAGCCTTGGTATTGATCTTCAAACCGCCCATGGTGTGATGTGTAGAAGGAACGGCTTTGATGATGTAGTACTTGCCGGTGGACATGTCTTTCAGACCGCCGCGGTTGTGGAAGTCTAAGTCCTTACCGCCGTCTTTAGCCATCTGGTTGACGCGGTCAACTGTAGCCTTGAGGTTGGCGTAAGGAATGTGGAAGAAGTCGGCTGCACCCTTCAGTGTGTCGGAAGTGTGCATGATGCCCTGTTTTGTGAAAGCCTGATATTCCGTATCGTGAATCTTCACGGTATTGGAAATCTTACCGATGTTGTCATTCCACAGAACATAGCAGTAAGCGCCGGGCTGCTTAAGGATGGCGTTGGAAATCACGTCACGGCGTTCCAGTTCTTCAACGAAACGCTTGCCTTCCTGGTTAACCAAAATGGCGCCGTCAAAACGTGCGTCGGCAATCAGTTCGATCACGCCGGAAATCGGGTCGCAGATCGGATAAGTCTGGATGTAGCCCATGTTGACGAGCTGGCCGCCGGCCTTCTCTGCCATGTAAAGAGCTTCGCCGGTTGTTCCGGGGGCGTCGGTTGTCTTGAAGCGTTCGTCGATGCTCGGGTTGTACTTCTTAACCATCTGAGCATTGGCGCCGAAACCGCCGGTAGCTAAAACCACACCGCCTTTAGCGTTGAAGGTGTATTCCTTATCTCCGGAAACCGCTTTAACAGCAACAACACGGCCGTCTTTGTCTTTAACCAGTTCTTCGGCTTTCATGTTGGTAATAACAGGAATGCCCATCTTGTCAGCAAGAGCGGAGAACTTGGTGATGACTTCTGTACCGGTATGGCCTTCCGGAATCAGAGCTCTCTTTCTGGAGTGACCGCCGAACTGGAAGACATTGTCTTTTTCGAAGTTGACACCGACGGTGTCTCTGAGCCATTCAGCCGTCGGCAAAGCGTTGACTGTCATGACGCCGACGATTTCAGGGTCACCCTTGAAGTCGCCGCCTTTGAGTGTATCGGCAGCCATTCTGGCGGGCGTGTCGTCCTTAATGTTGAGTTTGTTCTGAACCCAAGAATTAGGAACGTTCATTTCAGCGCCGGAAATCAGAGAGTTTCCGCCGACAGTCGGCATTTTTTCGATAAGAACAACGTTAGCACCTTTGCTCTTGGCTTCGACGGCTGCGGCAAAACCTGCACCGCCGGCACCGATAACCACTACGTCATAATTTTGAACGGCCGGCATGGCAGCATCAGCTTTTTTAGCCTTCTTGGCCTGGTCAGAAAGTTTCACACCGGCTTTCTTTGCTGCATCGCTGACGGCGTTTAAGAAACCTTTAGAAGAGAAAGTTGCGCCGGCAATACCGTCGACCTTAACGGAATTATTTGCGATAACGGCATCTTTAAGATCTGTAAAGACTTTAGCAGCCAAGACCTTGTTTTCATGATCTTCCAGAACCTTAATGTCCTGAATCTTACCGTTGTCAAATGTCACAGCGAGTTTGATATCGCCGTGTTTGCCGATACCGGTGCCTTCTGTCTGAACAGGAGCGGCAGAGACAGAAGCAAAGGCAGCCGCAGAAAGTAATGCAGTAAAAAGAATCGATGTTTTGAACATAGTGTTTACCAAAGAGAAATGCTCGTTGATCAAAACAGTCTAACTAGACTGTTGAGAGAATTATAGGATCAAACAGTCTGATTAGACTGTTTTATTAATGCAACAATCCTAAGTATTTTCCCTTAACATTAGTAACTTGTATCGATTAATGATGGGATGGTTCGGGTGCCCAGAGCCACGAAACAATAAATCCAAGCATGCAGATAGCCGCACCGATAAGAAGAACGGCCTGAACCCCTAGTCCTTGAAAAGCCATTGGAAAACCGAGCGTTACCACAAAAACACCCACTCTCGAAATACTGCCGAGAATGCCGAGTGCGGTGGAACGAACGGACGTAGGAAACAGTTCAGCCGGATATACGTAATCCAGAACGCTCTGAACGCCGTAACTCAAGGCATAGATCGAAAGAAGCAGGCAGACGACGAAATCGGAAAGGACACTGCCGGGTGATAGCAGTGCCAGGGACAGCGCCATGATTCCAAAAGTCCACAATATTACGGGTCTCCGGGCAAACTGCGGAACAATCTTTATGGCTGCCAAGCTGCCTATCAGAAAAAACGAATCCGTTAAAACCAGCTGTCCGACATCGGTATCAAAGCTCGATGTTCCTAAGGCTCCGATGAGAACGGGCCCGAACATCAGAAGAACCGTTACCGGAATCGCCTGGCAAATCCAAAACACCGAAAGATAAGTCAGGTTTTTAAGGTTTTTCGGCTTAAATAAAGCTGTCTGGTCAACGGCTTTGACCTCTGGTTTTATTTCCTCAAACTCGATTCCTAAACGAACACGGCTCAGCTCGGCCTCCTCATTGCGCCCTTTGCTTCTCAGCCATTGAACAGACTCGGGTGCGTTAAATCGTGCGACGCCTAAGACCAATCCTAAAAAACAAGGTGCTGCAGCAAAAAACTCCCATGGGAGCTTGGCCTTGACGGTGATATATGCAGCGATCGCCGCAGCGATCGCACCGATAAACCACGCCGTCATCAAAAGCACCAATCGCTTGGCACGCTGTGCTTTTGGAGAGTTTTCTGAAAGCATGGCCTGAGCAATCGGAGAATCTCCTCCGATTGCCAAACCAAAGAGAAACCTTGAAATAAACCAGCTCAGCGGACTGAAACTAATGAATTGTGCAATTGACAAAAGCGCCACGAACCAGGGTACAGAACGGAAAAGAACTGCCCTTCCGTACATATCGGCAACTTTGCCAAAACCCATGGAGCCGATAAAGCTGCCGAATACATAGGCAGTTGCTACAAGTCCGAGTTCCAGCGCTGTGAACTGAAAAACGCTTTGAGCAAGAAGAAAAATAAAGCCTTGGGACGTCAGCACAAAACCGTCCATAAAGGCAGAGCCTGTCGCCGAAACGCAAAGACGACTACCGCTAAAATTTTCTTTTCTCTCAATAACCTGCATTTTTTCTTAGCGATATCAAGTTGTCAGGAACGGTTGAGCCGCAGCAAGATTGCTTCGGACATGATTGGTTTTCAACCAGGTTTCTTTACTTTAACCCACCATTCGTACTTCGTCACTAGTGGTTGCTCCGTAAACGCTGCGCTGCAGCGTGAAGTGTTTCTACTTATTGCCTAAAAGTCGAAACTTACCCGGCAATAAAGAATTTGTAGATCAGCGAGACCATCAAAATAACCAAAACGATATAGAGAATATTGCGGACAAATTTTCCGCCGATCTTGATGGCGTAGTAAGCCCCTACTCTATTGCCCAACATGCTGGCAATAGCGCAGGGAATGGCGATCTCATAGCAAACCGCCGCTCCGGAAGCAAAAGTCAGGAATGCAGCAAAGTTGGCCGCGATATTAAAGGCCTTGGCAGTACCCGAAGATTGAACCATGCCGATCTTTAGAAACACATGCAGTGCAATCAAAAAGAACGTACCGGCACCCGGACCGAAAAATCCTTCATAAAAACCGATTAAAACGCCGATCAGTACGACACGAAGCCAAAAATGATCTTTGGGCAGTTCTCCTTCCGTAAGTTTGAAACCTCCGGTAAGGACGGTGAACAAAATCCCGAGCGGCAGCATGATTACGATGACTTTGCCCATGGTCGCGCCGTCAATCTGAAGCGCGCAGAAAGCGCCAAAGGAAGCGCCCGCCATTGCTGAAAGTACGCCGACCGGGACAATCTTCTTCAAAATGAGATTGCTTCGCCAAAAAGTCCAGAGCGCAACAACCGAGCCGATACTTGTCGCAAGCTTTCCTGTTCCGAGCGCCATATGAGGCGGCATACCGATCAGCAGCAGTGAAGGAGCCGTAACAAAACCGGCGCCGCCTGCAATCGAATCAATAAATCCTGCAACGAAGAAAGCGACGATACAAAATATCAACACGCCAAATGTTATTTCCATGGGATCAGCCGTCTTGGTATTTTTATTAATAAAGGCTTAAGTTTACCTAACTTCGGGCGGATTAATCCGTTTTACACCATGGTTTGAAGTTTCGAAACGTGGGTGATTACTAGATCATTAACTAAACTTTACCTTTCCTCAGTTTGAGTGAATTGTCCGTTTTTTAGCGAATTTTTAGGTTAATTTGCTTAAATAAATAAAGGGAATTTAGACTAAAAATGACAAATGCGTTAGACCCGAAAACCCCCATATTAAAGGGTGTCATAACGGAAGTCCTTGATGACGGGAATGCAGGAGAAATTAACTGCGGGCACGGCAACATCTATACCTTTGTATCCGACCAGTTAGAAACAGGTTATTTGCCTGTTTTAAAGGATGTTGTTGAATTTAATTTAATTGAAGACCAGCCCTTCGCTATTCGCCTGTTTCATCGTTCGCAGGCACTCCATAGTTCCGGCAGCAGCGGAGCCAGTGTTGATCTTCGCGTGAAATGTCCGCACTGCGGAAAACCTATCCTGCCTAAAGCTGAATTCAAAGAAGGCCGCCTCATCGCTACGCACTGTCCTGAATGCAATGCCGAATTAGACAAAATCGAACGTCCGCCGAAAACGACTTTTTTTACATGGCTCATCGCCATTTTGGCTGCGCTGATCGTCGGAGTCGTTGTTTACGGAATTTTTGAACCCAACTTCTAGAACAAAGCGGCTGACCTTTCGGCTCAACCGCTTTCAACTAAATCTAATCGGGATCTTCCTTGGTGATCGGCAGTTTCGTCACCAATATCTGGTCGATTCGATTCATTTCCATGTCGATCACTTCGAATCGATAGCCCGCGTATTCAACCTTATCAGTTAATTTCGGAATCTTGCGGAGCATATACATCATGAAGCCGGCAATGGTTTCATAAGTTTCTTCATCCGGCATCTTTTCGATTTCAAAGGTTCGCTCTACATCTTCAATCGGGGTTGAACCGTCCAGCAGCCAAGTTCCGTCATCACGCTGGACAATGTATGAGTTCTCCTCAGTTTGGACGAGACTGCCCATCACTGTACTCATGACATCGCCCAAAGTAATGATGCCGACCGTTAAGGCATACTCATTGACAACTGCTGCAAAGTCCCTGCCCTGCTTTTTAAACGTATCGAGCGCTTCTGATAATGAGAGAGAATCCGGAATCATCGGAATCGTTTTAACGAGACCTTTTTCCTTCAAAGAGAATTTGTCATTTTCCAGAGCCTTGCAAAGCAAGTTCTTCGAATCAACGTAACCTAACACTCGGTCAATTGTCGAATCGCAAACAAGATATTTACTATGCGGATTGCTTTCGATTAATGGGCGAATCTTCTCAAAGGTATCACTGATTTTGAAATAAGTAACCGAATCTCTAGGAGTCATGGCGCTCGTGACTAAGCGGTCTTCCAAAGACATCACGTTTTCGATCGCTTCCTGTTCACTGCTGTCCAATAGTCCGGCTTCTGTTCCGGCGCCGACAGTAGCAAGAATATCCTCGCTGGTAATCGTCGTTTCGTTCTTTGTCGGCAATCCCATGAGTTTAAGGATGCCGTTGCTCATCTCTGTTAACAGCCAAACGAACGGTTTAAAAAGCCAGATTAAAAACATCATCGAACCGATGAGCATCAAGGCCAAGGGAACAGGCTTATTTAAACCGATACGTTTGGGGATCAGGTCCGCAAACAGCACAAAAATCATCGTAATCGTAAAGAACGAGCAAAAGAACCCCAAGGAAGAAGCCAGCTCAGGAGAACAGAAATAAAGGAACAGCTTCTCGAAGAATGGAGAAAAAAGTGTCTCGCCGATAATACCGCCCAAAATTGCAATGGCGTTTAGGCCGATCTGAATCACTGAGAAGAACGGGCCTGGTTTAACTTGAAGATCAAGCACTTTTTGTGCTCGTTTATCCCCCGCATCTAATGCTTGATGTAATTTAACCTTAGGGGATGCAGCTAGAGAAATCTCTGCCATAGAGAAGTAGCCGCTAAAAAGAATCAGGATAAGGATGGCAATAATTCTAGTTGTTAGGTCCATTTCCATGGCTCATACCTTTGAGGAAACAATACAATCTTCCCAATATATACAAAGGATGCAGCCAAGGGGTTGAATTTGATTTATTTTGAGAATTTACAAACTGATAGGACCGTCAAAAATCTTAGCAAACGAAAACCTTTTTCTTTTTTCTTGAATGTTAGATAAAAAGGTTTCTTAACTTTTTTATCGAAACTCTAGAAAAATAAAGTTGGCGGAGAGGGGGAGATTCGAACTCCGGATTTTTCCTTTGAGCGGCGGGAGGTCCGTTCTGAATGCTAAAGGCTGGCGATTGGCGGAAAGGGAGGGATTTGAACCCTCGATACGGTATAACCGTATACCGGATTTCGAGTCCGGCGCATTCGACCACTCTGCCACCTTTCCGTAGGAGACGATGATTCTAACAGAATTGTGGCTATCATTGGTAACGGTAGAAAAACTGTAACGGCAGAAAAACGCCCTTGCTTTTCTGGCAAAGGTTGTTGAAATACTTGTTTTACAGACTCTCTTCAGAAACTTTCCTATCAACAAAACAAGCCGCTGACCAAAGGTAATGACCGGAAGAATCAAAGTAAAGGTTTTAAAAGTTATGAAAATAATAGATCTAACCCATACTATTACCGAAGACATGCCGGTTTTTCCAGGAACACCGCGGCCACAATTATCTGCTGTAGCTTCATATAGTTCCGACGGGTACCACGAAACATTGATTCATATGTTTTCCCATGTCGGCACCCACGTCGATGCGCCTGGTCATATCTTTGAAAAAGGTCTTTCTCTTGATTCTTTACCTCTAACTAAATTCATTGGCCATGCGGTAGTCATTGACTGCAGACAACTAACGTCTGGAGAAGACATAACAATGAACGAGCTCAAGGCAACCGGAGAAGACGTACTCTCCGCAGATTTCCTTTTATTCAATACAGGTTGGGATAGGTTTTGGGGGGCGAAAGAATATTCTGGCAATTATCCCTGTATCGACGACGAAGTCATTGATTTCATTCTAAAAGAGAACTTCAAAGGCATAGGCTTCGATGTCATGGGAGTTGATCCGGTCGCAGACATTAGTCTGCATCGACACAAGCGGCTTCTCAAGCACAACATCCTCATCGTTGAAAATCTAACTAATCTTGATCAATGCTGCGTTGGTCTCTTTAACTTTTCTTGCTTTCCTCTGAAAATTAGGAACGCCGATGGAGCTCCTACAAGAGCTGTAGCTTGGTGGGAGTGAATATATCTTTATCATCTGGTGATCGGCTTTGCTAGCCGATCACCGCACTACACTATTAAGACTGCAGGTTTCCCGCACAATTTACCCAACGGAAAAACAGCACTTCTTCCTGCAAAGAGTAATTTTCTGCCGCATCAACATAAACGCCACTGATGCCATCTGTAGTGAGATCAAACGCCAATACAAAACTTCCGATCGGCGTTTTCCAAACTAGGACACTTTCCCTGTCGCGAATCAAGGCCTGATTGTTGCTTCTCACGATCTTGGCGTAGACGCAATCTCCAGCAACCTGAGTGAAAGTCTGAGCTCGTTTATTTTTGAGAATAGGATGTTCAACCACGCGATAGCTACAGTCTTTCAAGAAAAACCTGGAAATTTTTTCCGGCCGACTTTCCACTAACGCCCCTTGTATCACTGAGTAGACTTGGGCGACTAAGTTTTGTCTGCCGACAAAACCTCCTCTTTCAAAAGTCGCCGTCAACACGCACTGACAAGAGATTTCATCTCCGGCTTCCAGTTTGCTGCTTATTCCTTTTAGGTCCGCCAAGATTAAAAGGCCGTACTGTGTCTCTAGTAACAGCTCTCTCCGGGATTCGATTGAAAAGCTCTTTTCTCTAACGGTCGGGATGAACCTGGCTTTTTGAATCCGGCCGCTTATTTTCTCTTCAGTAAGCCACGACTTGGAGATTCTTTGCTCCGAATCAAGGCTCAGAAGAACTACGGAAGGTTTGAAAGTTACCTCATTACCAACTGTCGTGTTGAAAGCGACATCCGATTGGTTAGCAAAGAATCTTATACTCCTCCTCGTGTAATCATTCCCGATCTTAGGCCTGATGACGATATTGCCGTTTAAACCAGCGTCAGGCTCAGGCCTGGATACGAGCCCGTCCCAATGCCCTGAAGACTGGAGAAAAGGAACTACTTGATTCAAACTCAAAGATGCATCATTGGCTGGAATAGAGAAAACAAGATTACCTACCCTTCTATCCAAATAGCCGAAAGAAAAACCGTCAATTTCGTTGCGTGAATTTTTGAGGAATGAAAGAAAAGCAGACTCAGAGTGAACTTTGATGCCGTACAAATTAAATAATCGATTCATATTTCGCCTTTAAAGAACACAAAGACACCTTCGAAACACCAATCGTGGCGTTCCGTGTCATCGTTTTGCGAAATATGACTTGGTTACGGCATTGAGCTGTGAAAGAAAATTAATCGATTTGTTTAGTTTAAGACTTAAAAAGACCTTTTTTCAACATAACCTTAATTAGGTATTCTTCCAAAACAAATAGTTATCTCGCCCCTTAATAGCTCCTTCCTTCTTTCCGTTGCCATTTCTATTACCTTTGCAGCCGGACGAAGAGAGCCAAAGACAAAATTGTTCCGCTTTTATAGTTTCTGTCCAACTTCATTAATGAAGAAATATTGTCCCAAAGCACAGTAACAAAAGGCAGTTGGAATCGAGCGCGTAGATTAAACTATGAAGTTATTCAATTATTAGAGGACGACGATGACCAAAGGTTTTTACAGCATTATGTTGGCGCAGTTTCTTTCTTCTCTGGCCGACAACGCCCTTCTCATCGCCGCGATTGCTCTGTTAACGACTCTGAATGAACCGGCGTGGATGACACCGCTCCTGAAACTGTTCTTCGTAGTGAGTTACGTCATCTTCGCTGCTTGGGTCGGCATCTTCGCTGATTCAATGCCTAAAGGCCGCGTGATGTTTATTACTAACGCGGTAAAGACCGTAGGCTGCATCATCATGCTGTTCGGTACCCATCCGCTGCTTGCTTACGCTATCGTCGGTCTGGGAGCCGCTGCCTACTCGCCTGCGAAATACGGCATTCTTACAGAACTGCTGCCGCCGGAAAAACTTGTAAAAGCCAACGGCTGGATTGAAGGTTTGACGGTCGCCTCTATTATTTTAGGTACCGGCTTAGGCGGCTTACTCATTTCTCCGATGATTGACCATTTTGTTCAGGGTCACCATATCTTCGGCGTCCATAATGCAGCTCAGGCCGCGATTGCCGTCATGATTTTTGTGTACGCTGCTGCTGCCGCTGTAAACCTGTTAATTCCGGACACCGGCGCCCGCTATCCTAAACAAGACTTCCGTCCGATCCATACGCTCGTCAATTTCGGTAAATCCTGCTCTCTTCTTTGGCACGACAAACTTGGTCAGATCTCCTTGTCCGTGACAACGCTTTTCTGGGGTGCCGGCGCCACGCTCCAGTTCCTCGTCCTCGCCTGGGCGGACTCCAATCTCGGACTGGACCTCTCTAAGGCTGCCATTCTTCAAGGCGTCGTCGCCATCGGTATCGCGATCGGTGCTGTTTTGGCCGCAGCCTACGTCAGCTTAAGAAAGAGCGTCGATGTCCTTCCGATCGGTGTTCTGATGGGCTTTTCCGTTGCCGTCATGTCTTTCTATAAAGCTTCTTGGATCCCCGGCGGCTTTGACATCTTCGGCTTCCATATCTCCTTTGCTATTGCAATCGCCTGCTTACTCTTGGTCAGCGTGGGCATGATGGCCGGTTTCTTCGTTGTTCCGATGAACGCTTTACTGCAGCATCGCGGCCACGTTCTCATGAGTGCCGGACGCTCCATCGCCGTTCAGAATTTCAACGAAAACACTTCCATCCTCGTGATGCTCGGTCTCTACTCCCTGCTCATTAAGTCAGGTCTAGGAACCGTCACGATCATGGTGCTCTTCGGATGCTTTGTCGGCTGCTCGATGCTGGCGGTGATTTTCAAACATCACCACAACCAGTCCAAGGAAGATTCACTCCATTTAATCGGTGAAGACAAGCGTCACTAAGGACCTGTTCTGACTTCTCAACAATCTCGGTCTGCGTCATAATTGTTAGATTGATTTCAAAACAGACACGACAATGAAGTCTTTAACCGTAACACCTTTTATCCGAGACTCTTTTGAGAATTATCAAAAGAGCGCCTGCGGCATCACTCTGGATATCGGGCGGCAAAGAATTAACCAGAAGGAACTCCTTTCTCTTATTGACTTCGTCAAAGAGAAAAAAATGATCGAATCCTTTAACGAAATGCGTAAAGGTAAGATCGTTAACGCCAGCGAACATCGTTCAGCCCTTCATACCTCTTTGCGTGACCCTTCTCCGGAGGCCCCTCATGCCGCAGAAGTTCACCAGACACTGGAAGCTTTCTGTAAGTTTGCTGAAGATGTCCGCAACTGGAAATGGCGCGGCTGTTCAGGTGACCGAATCACCGATGTGATCAATATCGGTATCGGCGGCTCCGACATGGGTCCGAAATGCGTTTACAACGCCCTTCGTCCCAATAAACCGGAAATCAAACTTCACTTTCTGGCTTCTGCTGACGGCGTGATTTTTGATCGAATCACATCTGTCTTAGATCCTTTTTCCACACTGATTGTCATCTCTTCCAAGAGCTTTAAAACTCAGGAAACGAGAGCCAATACGCAGGAGATTTTGGATTGGCTGAAGAAAGCCGGTATCCCTGAAAAAGACTTCAAACACCACGTAGTTGTAGTCTCCGCAAAACCGGACGCAGCAGAACAGTTTGGTCTCCCGAAAGAAAACTTCTTCCCTATCTGGGACTGGGTCGGCGGCCGCTTCTCTGTTTGGGGCGCGATCGGTTTGCCGGTCGCAATCGCGTTAGGTGCAGACACCTTCAAGCGTTTCTTGGCCGGCGCCCATGCAATGGACCAGCACGCCTCTACAGCCCCGCTGCAGAATAATCTGCCGGCGCTCATGGCGATGTTTGCGTATTGGAACTCCGAAAAACTCGACGTTTCCTCTTACTGTTTCCTTCCCTATGACGAACGCCTTCGTGTCATGGTGGATTGGCTCCAGCAGCTGGAAATGGAGAGCTTAGGTAAGAGTACGGCTGCCGACGGAACGCCGGTGATCGGAAAAACCTCTCTGGCCGTTTGGGGCGGACACGGGAACGAATCTCAGCATTCTTTCTACCAGTTCTTGCGCGAAGGTACGGCAAAAAATGCCATCGACGTCTTCTGGTGCGAGAAACCGGGCCACGCGCACAAAGAACTGCACCGCGTCTTAATGGCCAATGCGAAAGCTCAGACGGAAGCTCTCGTGACCAGAGATCCGAAGAGCAAGTACTTCAATGTGGTTTCCACTGTTTCCATTGAAGAACTCACGCCTGAAACATTAGGCGCTTTAATGGCTATGTATGAGCATAAGACCACAATGCTGGGAACACTTTTCGGCATTAACGCCTTTGACCAGCCCGGCGTTGAACTCGGTAAGAAACTGGCCAACGAAGCCTATAAGAAAATTTCTTAATCGAAACTCTGATTAAGCGGAAGGCCGAACCTTTGATGGATTCGGCCTTTTGTTTATTCTTCGATAAGCTTAGATCTCATGGCTTGCATTACAGTGACCTGCGGAAGAAGAATGCCGCAAACGGCAGCGTAACAACAGCAGTGACAAGCATCGGAATAATCTGTCCCCAAAGTTCGGAGATGGATAAGTTTTCCAGATACACGCCGTGAACGTACTCCAAAGCAAATCTCAAGGGATCAACATAGGTCAGAATCTGCAGAATCTCCGGCATGTTGTAAACCGGAGTAACTAAACCGGAAAGAATCACCATCGGAACAATCAGCACAAACGAGAAAATCATCGCCTGCTGCATGGTCTGAGAAATTGAAGAGATCGCCAAGCCCGTTCCGACCGTTGATAACGTAAAGATAAAAATACCGAAATACAAGGGCACCAGCATCCCGCGCATCGGAATATCAAACCAGAAGACCGCAAAAAGCACCACGATAAAGGTCTGCGCGATACCGATGACGATCGGAGGCGTGGCTTTCGCCAAAAGAATCTCAAACGGTCTGTACGGAGAAACCAGCAGCTGATCAAACGTTCCGTGCTCTCGCTCTCGAGCAACCGACAAGGCCGACAGCATAAGCACCTGAATAAAACTTAAGGTACCAATGAGCGCCGTCACAATGTTCCATTGTGTCTGCAGATTCGGGTTGTACCAGGCCCGCGTCTCGATATCAATGCCTTCGGGAACACCGACATAACGGTGATTAAATTCTTGAATGATCGTAGAAAGTTCAGCTGCCGCCAGCCCTGCTGTCGTAGAGTTCCTGCCGTCAGTAATAATCTGCACCGGACCTTGTTTGCCCTGTGCCAGCTTGGAATCAAAATCCGACTGAATATGAACGATGGCAAGCGAATCACGAGGATTCAGTTCGTCCTTCATCTGAGAAGCATTGTCCAAATATCGGCGTATGTAAAAAGTCGGAGAAGCGCCGATTTGCGATACAAGCTGCTGCGAAAACCTTCCGTGAGACTCATTCAAAACGGCAATCGGAGCATGGTTTAAATCAAAGGTTGCGGTGTAGCCGAACAGAAAAATCTGAATGATCAGCGGCACGACCAAAATAAATCGAGAAGCAGGATCGATAAAGTACGTGAGGAATTCCTTCACGAACAGATTACTGAACCACCTTAGCCATTCACCGAAAGTCATTTCTTCTCCAACGTCTTCTTAAGTGTTCTTGTCACAAAGAAGAAAAACATAAAGGCGTAAGCAGCAAGAATCGCCGTATCTTTGATCACCGTTTGCGCGTCCGTTCCCGAAAGGAATGAAGCACGAATCAGTTCCATGAAGTAAGTCGGCGGAAGTACGTAAGAAACCGCAGCAATGGCTTCCGGCACGTTTCGCAAGTCAAAGACGAAACCGCTCAGCATCACGCACGGCAGGAAACTGATCAAAATCACAAGCTGGGAAGCCAGGAACTGATTCTTTGTCAGACCCGAAATCCAGAGCCCGGCCCCCAGTGCCGTTAAAAGGTAAATGCACGAAGATCCGATAATGACAGCCAATGAGCCCTGGATCGGCACCTCAAAAATGAATCTTGCCGCAAACAGGCAAAGGAACAAGCCGCCCATGCCGACAATAAAGTACGGAATAACTTTAGAGAGAAGGATCTCAGACGGTTTAACCAGCGTCGAAAACAGCATCTCCATAGTACCGCGCTCCCACTCTCTGGCAATCACAAGCGCAGTAAGGAATGCACCGACAATCGTAATCACAACAACAACTAGGCCGGGAACGAAGTACCAGGTCGAAGAATTTGCGGCGTTAAACCAAAGACGAACAACCGGTACGGCGCCCTTATCCGATGAATAACCTAATTTACCCAAACTGATTTGGACCGACTGCTGGATGTAGCGTTCAAGTGAGGATGCGCTGACTGTGTCCACGCCGTGGACAATAAGCTGAAGTTTGCCTTTGCCCGCTTGGAACTGTCCGGCAAAGTTGCTCGGGATCACAACAATGCCCTTAACAGCCTTCTTTCGCATCAGACCTTCGGCTTCTTTGATGTTGCCGCAGTTAATCGGCGTGAGATATGGAGATCCTTTAAATCCCTGCTCAATGGCATAAGAAACATTGCCCGGCGCCTGGTTGATAACCGCGATCGGTGTATTGCCTAAGTCCAGAGAAAGACCGCTTCCGAAAATAAAGATCAAAACCAGCGGAAGCACCAACCCCACGGCAAAAGAGCTCGGATCTCGAACAAGCTGACACCATTCTTTAATCGTCAGCGCACGTAAGCGGCGAAGAAAATCGGACTTAATCATCTGCGATCCCTGCCTTTTTACCGTAAGCCCTCACAATCTTAATGAAGGCATCGTTCATACTCGCCGTCTCCGGCAGCCCGGCGGCTTCTTTAACCTCTTTAGGGCTTCCGATCGCCAGCATATGGCCGCGATCCTGAATGGCAATTCGCGTGCAGTACTCAGCTTCTTCCATGAAGTGGGTCGTCACAATAATGGCTTTGCCCTCGTCGGCAAGTTTGTTAATGCTTCGCCAGAACACTCTTCGCGCAAGCGGGTCAATCGAACTTGTCGGCTCATCAAGGAACAAAATATCCGGATCATGCATCAGAGCGGCAGCCATCGAAAGACGCTTTTTATAGCCGTCGTTCAGGCCGCCTGCTTTCTTGCCGAGCAAACCTGTCAGACCGAAACGCCTGACAACCGCATCCATAGCCGCCTTTAACTTGTCTCCGAACAACCCATAAGCACCGCCGTAAAACTTCAAATTAAATCCGACGGAGAAAATGCTGTACAAGGAGAAAAACTGAGCCACATAACCGACCGTAATGACATGGAACCCGCCATCTAGCCAACTCAAAAGGAGTTGTTCAAACTAAAGGATGTAAAAACAGTTAAGAGAGGATTCCATGTCACGAATGAAAAGATTAACAGTTCAGCAGCTGGATGTCTCTAAGGATTATCTGATAATCGGACTCGATTTGGCCAAAACGGATACAGCAGTTATTGCGATCACGACCGATGGTGAACTTTATGCTATTGACAGGCTAAAGTATCTTGATTTGCTTAATCAGGCAAAGCAACTTGGACCTACCGTCTTTGCGATGGAGCCTTGCAATGGTATGACCTATCTCGTACACGAACTGGAAGAGCTCGGACATGAATGCCGTGTCATTAACGGAGAAGCTGTAAAAGATTATGTAAAGTCGCATTTTGCCGGTCAGAAAAACGATCTGAACGATGCTCAAGCCATTGCATTCCTTGCGCAAGACGAAATGCTGAAATTCATTAGAACTAAAGCGAAATCTGAAATGACTATGCAAACTCTGCAGGTGATCCGTCAACAGCTCATAAAACAACGCACTTGCAGTGTTGTCTGTATAAAAGGCATCTGCCAGAACTACGGTCTTGTCATCTCCAAAAGCATTATGTCAGAAGCAAAAATTAGGCCAATTATTGAAGAGTCTCAGAAATTGCCGGAAGAAATTAAGGAGCCGTTAAAAGCACTTCTTCGCAACACAGCTCGCTTCACCATTGACATCAAACAGATAGACAAAGCTATTGAACAAGGTTTGAAGGGTAACGACACAGCAGAACGCTTGCTCGAAGTGCCGGGATTAGGTCCGCAATGTGTCAGTAGGCTGTTAACGACAATCGGGGATATCAACCGATTTGAAGGCCCAAAGAATCTTGCCGCATATTATGGATTGGTGCCAAGAAGCCACACTACTGGGCATAATGAGCAGATGGGAAAAATAACAAAGCATGGCGACCGATTGATGAGATCGTTTTTAGTCCAAGGTGCTCATGCAGTTTTAATACTACACGCACGGGGGCGGCTACCAAAATCGGCCTTGAAAAAATGGATAGACAAGAAACTGTCGGGGGGCATGCCGCGTTCAAAATTGAGTATCGCATTAGCCGCTAAATTATTGAGAATAGCGTTTGCGGTATTGAAATACAAAAAGAAATTCGACATTAAGAAAGCCGGTGTGGCAAGGTGCAGTTTGTAAACCAAAAGTGAATCTGATGAGGTAAAAGGGCAATCTAGACCAATATGTTATGAGAAAGCTAAAGGCGCTTCCAGACAGCCTGAACGGCGAACTTGTTAAAGTTACAAGCATAGTGCGTTATGAGGCATTGGAAGTTCTTTCTTGAAGTTCATAATAGGCAGAATGTCGTTGTTCGGCATGCGACAGCCTGAAGAGATTGCTAGAAAAGCCTCTTCCAAAACATATAGTGCTGCCTTTTTGCAACTAACCTCAGCAATGCAATGAAGTTTGATTAAAAAGCTTGAAATAAGGGCGTTAGGAGAAAATTTTGCCAAAACCAACTTGACTTCCAGGCAGGTTCCAGAGATTCGCCGTGCCGAAGCTCGGGCCGTGCGAAGGTCATAGCCTGCCACTTCAACCTTTCCGGAAGTCGCGGGAATCAGACCGCAAAGAATGCGGAATGTGGTGGTTTTGCCGGCACCGTTCGGCCCCAGCAGTCCGAAGATTTCTCCGCGTGTGACGCTGAACGATGTGTCATCGACCGCTGTAAAGTCCCCGAATTTCTTAACCAGGTTCTCAACCACAATCACAGGCTTGCCGTCATCGCCTTTCGTATTCTGAACTTCGACATCTTCCCCAAAATCTTTCTGCGGTTTATCCGCCGCAATCAGAAGAGACATAAAAGCGTCTTCCAGCCTCGGAGGAAGCGGGCTGAGCGAAGGAACATCGAGCTCTTTTGCGGCTTCTTTAAGGTCTGCCCCTTTTGTTAAAAGCAGGCGAACGCCATCTCCGGAAGGCGTCGAATCCAATACGAGCGAGGACTTGGAAGCTAAATCCAGCATCTGCCGTGCGGTGCGTCCTTCGGACTGCGCAAAATAAACTCTGTCTTTATAAGGTTCGGTAAGCGCTTCCGGTGTGCCCTGCGCCAAAATCACGCCTTTATTGATGATGTAGACGTCATGACACATGGCCGCTTCTTCCAGATAAGCAGTGCTCACGAGAACACTCATGCCTTTCTGGGCCACGGCCGTCTTAAGAATCTTCCACAGCTCTTCTCGAGAGACAGGATCCACGCCTGCCGTCGGTTCATCCAAAATCAATAAATCCGGGTCGTGAATCAAAGCGCACGCGAGAGCAAGCTTTTGTTTCATACCGCCGGAGAGCCGTCCGGCCAACCGGTCGGTAAATGGTGCAAGCCCGGTCATCGCGAAGAGCTGATCATATTTTTCTTTTCGCTCGTCTTCAGGAACCCCCTGAAGGTTGGCAAAAAGGTCCATATTCTCTTTAATGCTCAAGTCCTGATAAAGCCCGAACCGCTGCGGCATATAAGCGATTCGCTCTTGAATCGCTTCTGAATCCGTCACGGTATTCATGCCGAACACTTCCAACTCGCCGGAAGTCGGAGTCAGAAGCCCGCAGACCAATCGCATAAAAGTCGTCTTACCGGCGCCGTCGGGACCGACTAATGCGACGAGTCCTCCCTTCGGTACCGTTAAATCAATACCGTTGAGCGCAATCGAATCAAGTGCCGGGTTCTTCTTATTAACAAAAACTTTTTTAAGCGATTTTGCGAAGACGGCCGGAACGTTGTTGTTCTCTGCCATCAGCCGTCCTTATTTAAAGCTCACAGTTGCCGGCATACCCAGTCTCAAACGATTGTCTTTGTCGTCAACCAAAATTCTGACTTCGTAAACAAGGTTAGTGCGCAAATCCGGCGTCTGAACGGTCTTAGGCGTGAATTCGGCTACAGAAGAAATGAAGCCGACATGACCGGGAATTTTGTCATTCGGATAGGCGTCAATCATAACGTAGGCTTCCTGCCCCGGTTTGATCTTGCCGAGATTGACTTCATTGACGTAGGCTCTAACCCATTTAGGCGAGTTAATCGCCAAAGCCAAAACCGGCACCTGAGCGTTTGCCATGTCGCCGGGCTGCAAAAGTCTGGAACGAACCGTTGTATCGAGCGGGGCATAAAGCGTACTCTGCTTTAATTTCAACTCCAGCAGAGCGACCTGAGCCTTGGTCTGCTGCCATTGTGCATAACCTCTGGCGACGTCTTCAGCTCGCGGACCGATCTTGGCTAATTCCAAAGATTTCTCTGCGGAAAGCAGTTCGTTCTTAGCTACTTGCAGCTGGCTGCTTTGTGTATCCAAGGCCTGTTTGCTCACGCCCTGCCCTCGGGTGGATTTATAAATACCGTCCACACGTTCAAAATCTTTCTGGGCCAGATGCAAACGGGACTGCGCCACTAACACAGCGGCTTCAGCCTTGGCAATATCTTCAGGACGAGTACCGTTCTTCAATGCTAAATAGGTCTGATAAGCAGCTTGTTCGGCTGCTTTAGCCTGTTCAATTTCGATCTTAAGCGTGTCGGTTTCCTGTTCGGCAACCGGTTCTCCCGCCTTAACGACGTCGCCTTCTTCGACCAAAATCGACTTAATGCGTTCCGGCCAAAGAAAAGCCAGATTTACTTGGCGGATATCGACATTGCCGTAAAGCTCTAAATTTTTGGGTGTGGACTCATATCGGTAGTACATCCAGCCGCCTGTTGCCGCAGCAATAGCAAGAACGGACACGGCGATCACAGCTTTTAGTTTCATGTTTTTCTCTTTCTCTTTTTTCAGGAGGCTTGATCTGCCTTCTGAATCATCCCATGGCAGCTTTAAACCGGCCACCCCTCAATTTGTTTCTTAATTGATGCTAGCGCAATCAGTCGCAAGAACGTGCACTCTACAGTCCATTTCTTGTCGTTTGCCCATCCTGAGAACCCGGCTCGGCGGGAATAGTGGCAATCTCCTGCCCTTCCCATAAATGACCGAAAATCTCCCAGAAATCTTCGATTTCCTGCTCCGAGATTTCTTTGTCGCCGTAAACAAGCGTTCTGAATTTCTCTCCGCGCCAGGTCTTCAGCGGGCCGATTTCTTTGAATCCGTTGCGATGGTAAAAACACAAGCGTTTAACACGTGCTGCTCTGTCCTTGCAGCCGGGATAAATGCCCTCGCAGTCTAAAAAGACGGTCGCACCACGGGCATTTTTAATGACGGCAGACAAGATGTCGCTGCCGATGCCTTTTCCTCGTTTATCTTCATCGACCGCAAGATAAAAGAGGTAGTAATACTTGTCTTTTCTGAGCGTGCAGAAAAAAGCAACCACGTCTTCTTCATCGCTTAGCGCAAAGATCTCGACGCCGTCGGAAACGGAGTTAAAGAAAGGTTCGAGAGAAACTCGCTCAAAGAGCGGAAAAGACTTTATATAGATCCGCTGAACTTTCGCTTTCAGCGGACTGTCTTCAGTAACTTTCTCAATCTTGAGCTCAGCCATTGGTTAGCATCCTTATTTTTTCTATGCTCTCAATCTTATGTCACGGGAGTGTCATAAAGGCTGTAGTCTGCCCAAGTAGAGGAGGAACAAATTCTGCGTCATGCAGAATCCTGATGAGTATGCGGTACCCCTCCGTAAAAGTGCGTGTGCCAGTGCTCATGCATTTCGGGCTTGGCAATCGATTCAATTCTGCAGTTTCGGATCGTCGAGAATTTAGTACACGTCGAGGACAGCATCTCGGGATCGTGGCTAATGATGATTTTGGCGGCATCGATTTTATTAATCACTTCGATCAGTCTTTGCTTACTGTCAACGTCGAGTCCGTTCGTGGGTTCATCTAAGAGCAGCACCTGCGGTTTCATAGAAAGAACGCATGCAAGCGTGACAAGTTTTTTTTGTCCGCCCGATAATTCGTAGCTCACCGCGTCTTTAAGCTCAAGGATGCCCAACGTTGACAAAGCCTCTTCGGAGACTTTTCTCGCTTCCTCTTCGCTTAAACCTTGGTTGAGCGGGCCGAAAGCTACGTCATCTATGACCTGAGGAAAAAACAACTGGTCGTCAGCATGCTGGAGCACAAATCCGACTTTAAGCCGCAGCGCTTTGAAGCCGGCTTCATCTGATACGGCTTTGTCCTCGAGATAAATATCCGCAGCCTGAGGTTTTAAAAGCCCCGTAATCACTCTGAACAGAGAGGTTTTGCCGGTTCCGTTGGGACTCCACAAAGCTTGGCTTTCTCCTGCTTGGAGACTGATTTCCGCATTCTCAAAAATCTTCTTTCCGTTCGGATAGGTCAGATTTAAATTTTTAATTTCCAGAAGACTCACTTCTTATCTCCAGCCAAGATAGGCAAACACTACCGAAGCACAGCAAAAGAACATTAAGAGGAACGTATCTTTATGTCTCCAAACTTCATGGTTCAGAGTTCGTATACGGCCGTCAAAACCCCTTAATTTCATCGCATCGTCCAGGACTCGGCTTCGCCGGACAGCTCGAACGAACAAAAGCGCAATAACCGCTGCCACGGTTTGATAGGTCCGCTTATTCGCTTTCATCTCAAATCCGCGAAGCTTTGCCGCCTCTTTCATCCGACGGTATTCGCTTTCAAAAATATCGATGCCTCTCGCACAGAAAAGCAAGATAAGTATGAGGCTCTCCGAAAACTTGAGAGATTTAAGACCTGCAGCCAGCCGTGAGAAAGACAGCGAACTCACCAATGCATAGAAGACAAAGAACAAAGCATTGGCTTTAATCGTCACCAAAGATGAGAGGTAAACGCCCTCATAAGAAAAGATCCCGCCGGGTCCGATCGGAGTTCCGGGCGTCGTCCAAGGAGTGATCAGCCAAATGAAAAGAATAAAAAGATTGATTTGAAGCCAACGCTTAATAAGATGTTTAGCGTCAGTTGGGAAGAGAAAAATGATCAAAAAGGAAAAGAACAGCGCGCAGAGCGCTGCCGTGATATTCGGCAGCACTGAAACGACCACTCCGAAGACAAGCGCAGATGCGATCCTCGAAGCCGCTGAAAAATCCTTTTTTAATGTCATTTATTTTTTTGTCTGCGGGTCGAAATCCAGGCAAACAAACCGCCGAGGCCTAAACACCAGCCTAGGCCTCCGACGATATCGCGCCATGTGATTTTAGGCTGCTGAGCTTCAGCCAGTTGTTTCCTCAGCGGAGCAATCACTTGCATCTCCGTCTGCTCTCTGGCTGCTTTCAGAGCGGCATCGAGTTCTTCCTGAGAGTAGATTTTTGGAGATGTTGTGTTTGTCTCAGCCTCTTTATTAGGGATGCCAAGTTTTACAGTGCTCGCAGCCGTTTTGCTGTCGGGCCCCAAAGTGAAGTCTTCTTTACTCAGCTTCCATTGGTTCTGGTGTCCCTCCCCGGCATTGACGATCACTGTCAGCGGAGCAGGCTCAAAACCGTCGGGAAGCGCCATGCAGACTTTGCCGTCCTGTTCGGTTTTTGCGGTTAAAAAGACCATCCCTTCCTCTGTTAAGACGCGGACATCTGCGCCGCGTGCGGGTTTGCCGCCTTGGAAACTTGTCTCGACACAAATCTCGTGCGCCTGACTATAAGCGAACACATTCAGCCGATGGGCGTTAGCGGCCGTCGAACCGCAGAGAAGAAACACAGAGGCGATAAATAAAGCTGAACTATTTTTCATTAAAAATTCCCGGATCCGAGTGCTTGAGGTATACAACCGCGAAGGCAGTAATGACACCTTCGACCACCATCACGGGCAAATTACTCAGAAAGATCAGCCATGCCGCGGTCACAAAACCTTCATTTGTGAACGCAAGCGCCAGGGCCGTCAAAATACCTGAGATCAGGACAGCGCTGAAGCCGCCGCAGAAACCTGCGAGCTTTAGCCTTTTGTTCGCCGACTTACCGGCTATAGCATAAAAGATCCCGTATGCCGCCAGCGCTCCGAGACCCATAGTGGCGGTGTTGACGCCGAGTACGGTAAATCCTCCGAACTGGAACAAGACAGCTTGTAAGAGTAAAGCCACAAAAATCACCGGAAAAGCCGCCCAGCCGAGAACAACGCCCAAAAGCCCGTTCAGAATCAAATGAGCGCTGGAAAAACCGATTGGCACGTGGATGAGACTCGCAACAAAAAACGCTGCCCCGAGAAGCCCGGCCAGCATAAAATGATTCGCCGGAATCTTCTTTAGTCCGTAGGCGACGCCTGCGGCAGCCACAACCGCACCGGTGATTAAAACGGGTGCGGAGAGTACACCTTCAGCAATATGCATTACTTAAATGACGGATTGACGAATTCTGTCCAAAGCACGGCACCAAGTTCAACATCCTTATCCTGGCCGTCTTTTTTAATCTTGAAGTCCGCATCATTCAAAGCGGCAAAGCCCCACCAGCCTTCCCAAGGTACGGCATAAGAGAAGATACCGTTTTTATCGGTTTTGACCTGCTGTGTAATAAAGATGTCGTTCGGGGCTTTGATGCGATGGTCAACGTTGTAGAACTCAACTTCTACCATCGTATCCGGAGCGGGTTTGCCGTTCAAAATCACCTGACCGCGGAATACATTGCCGACGTAGTTCCCAAAAGGACGAGTGAGCGGAAGAATTTCGGTTTTTGCACCGGTCGGAGCATCCCAGTCATCGTCCACACCGAAGACCGGAACCATGACTTTGGAGTAATGAATAATGAACTTATCTTCAGCCGGTTCCCAATAAGGCTGAGGCTCGAGTACGAATTTATAGCAGCCGGGACGTGCAACTTTGTATTGCGTCATCCAAGCGTCTTTGTCCAAGACTTGAGTCTTCTGCAGAGTATTCGTTAAATCGGTTTTCTTTCCGTCGACAATCACGGAGAAATTTTTAGGTTTCTCCATGGTCATGCCCGCTTGTTCCATCGGATGGTTGAATGCTGCCGTAATCGTCAGTGTAGAGTCTTTGGGATCCGAAACGATTTGCTTATCCGGGATCACACTTCCGAAGTGGGCATTTGCCAAAGTGCAAACGGACAAAAGAGCCAATGCAAGGACAGTTTTACTCATGAAACCCTCAATCAATAAAAATAACGGTACCCGTTACTTTTTTATTCTACGCCGCAAAAAATTACACGCGCACGAATCTCTTTTCTTAAGGCCTAATTCGGAGAACGATGTTTTTCTCGTGTCGCCGCCCAGCAGATAAAGGAGCCGAGGACGACGATGGAGACGCCGATCCAAAATTCGTGAGTCAGCTTGGCGCCGATGAGGAATGAAGCGAAAATACAGGACAAAACCGGTGTGAAATAAGACATGATCGACATGATTTCTATACGGCCTTTCTGAACACCGAAGGTCCACATTCCATAAGCCGCGCCCATGATCAAAGCTGAGCCGACAGCAAATAAGACCCCCTTAGTATTCCAAGGGTAAGAAGGCGCAAGATCCAAAAGCCAAATCGCATTAAAGAATATGGCATCTAAAGCAAAGATCAGCGTGGTCGGATTTTGTCCTTTCGCCCAGGCTCTCGTGAAGTTCGAATAAGCTGCCCAAAAAATTGCTGCCCACAGTGCTAGAAAATAGCTTATGGGATTGCTGGTGATGTGGCTCCACATTGCACGGAAGTCAATCAGCAAGTTACCCGAGAGAACAACAAAAATGCCGTAGATCGCGAGCAGCATTCCAATGCCGACCCACCATTTTGCTTTTTGACCGTTAAAAAGAACGGCAAACAGAATCGTCAATGTCGGCCATAAATAATTAATCATGCCGACCTCCATAGTCTGAGTCCCGTCTTTAGCCAAGCCAAGAGAGAACGCAAAAGTCATGGAGGTGCCGATAGCGCAGCCCAAGCCGCAGATGTAATACTTCAGCGGCATAGCTTTCAGATTCGGAACGCCGAATAGCAGAAATACGAAAACTAAGGCAATCAGATAATTGATGGCCAAGCCTTTTCCGACGCCTAGCGTCTCAGAAAGCGTCCTTACAAGCGAGACGCTCAGTCCCCAAAAAATCGGAGAAATACAGCCGATCAAAGTGGCTTGGTTTGTCGAAATCTTCATAAAACTACCGATCAGATACGACGTCTATCTTAGTGGGTTTTGGACAAAGAAAGCGCCTTTCGAATGGTTTTGAGCATCCGAAAGGCGCGAGATCTATTTGCGCTTAGCGTTAACTCCAGCTGTATTTCACTCCGGCACCTTCCAACCGGCTGACTCCGGGTTGTGCCGATCGCTTCACAACAATCTTACTGGGGATTCTCTCTTTGATCTGATCCACGTGAGAAATCAGACCGACCGTTTTCCCTTGCGCATTCAAGCTGCTCAAAGCATTAAGCGCTTTTTCCAAAGAGTCATCGTCAAGTGTTCCGAAACCTTCATCCAAGAAGAGCGAATCAATTCGGACATTGTTGCTGGCCATTTGGGCCAGACCTAAGGCAAGCGCCAAACTGACGATAAAGGTTTCACCGCCGGAGAGGTTGTCCGTAGGACGCTCCTGATCAGCCAAGTCTGAGTCAATGACTTTGATTTCCATGTCTCCTCCACCTTTAGCCAAGCGGTATCGACTGTGGAGCTTGGTCAATTCAACATTGGCATTTTTAAGCAATGTCAAAAGCACCAAACTTTGCACATATCTCCGGTACTTGTCTCCGCTGCTCGATCCGACGAGCGTGTTGAGACGATCCCAGACTGCGACCTGATGTTTCAGCTTCTTTAATTCGTCTTCTATGCCTGCCCGCTTGATGCGTGCTTCCTCGTCAGTTTTCAGTTCTTTCTGCAGCTCGCCTTTCTGCTCCAGAAGCTTCTCTTTCTCAGCAGAAGCCTCACGTTTTTCTGCTTCCAAAACCTCAAGCGATTTGTCCGTTAGTTTCTGAGATTCTTTTTCTGCCAACTTCTTGCCGGCTTCAATAAAGCGGTCCGCAGCACTGCGGGATTGGGCCTTGTAATCCGTGATTTCTTTGTGAAGGGCATTAATCGCTCCAGAATCTAAACGAGCTCTTCTCCAATCCTCTTCGGATTCAAATTTTTCCTTTTTAAGGGCATCCGTCCATTCCGTCTTTGCTGAAAGAAGATTTTTTTCAGCCTCAGCTGAACGCTGTTCAGCAGTTTTAAGTCTTTGTTCCGCAGCGGCCTGAATGCTTCGGGCTTTCGAAAGATTTTCGTAGGCTTGGTCTTTTGCCTCTGCCAACTGCGAGAGCAGGCGTTCGTAGGCCTTCCGCTCGATTTCTACCAACTTGGTTCCGAAAAGCTTATCGCGTTGTAACCGCTTCGTCTTCAGTTCAATCTGTAACTCAGCCGCCTGATCTGACTTTTCCCGAGAGCTTTTCTCCAAACGCTCAACGCTTTCGACGAGTCCGGGCAAAGTGCCTTTTTTGATCGCTAAACTATTCTCAATTTCTCTGCACGATTCCAGAAGCTCTTCGTACTTAGCTGCCTTAGCAATCCAACGTTTGAAGAGTTCGGGATTATGGGCAAAAAGCTCTCCGTCCGTGATGACAGAGCCGTACTCTTTAGCTGTTTTTCGCCAAAACTGCTCAAGCTCTGTCCTTGCTTTTTCTCTGCCGGTTTGAGCTTGCGCCAGTAAGCTTTTTGCTGACTCAAACTTCGTTTGAGCATTGCTGAAAGCCATCTCAGCCCGATGAAGCTCTTCTTTTGTACCGGCAATTTTTTCTTTTGCAGCGGCTGCCTTGGATTCCGCGTCTCTTGCTTTGGCAATACGTTTTTTGATATCGATAAGAAGGCTTTCCTTCTTAGTTATCAAAACCGCCGCTGCCTCTTCCGTTACGCCTTCACGTGTCAGACCAGCTCTGCTGCATTTCAGCGTCAGCTCTTCTTCGACCAAATCCAAATTCTTCCGAAGTTCTTTCAGACGTTTTTCAGAAACAAGGATCCGATCTTTAAGAACGTCTATTTTCCTATCAGCTTCTTTCTGATTTTTTTGTAGATCCGTCGATTCTTCCTTCACAACGGTCAGACGCTCTTTTGCCGTAGCAACCTCTGGCGGAAGGTTTGCCGCAAAAGGATGCTCCAGTGAGCCGCATACCGGACATGGTTTCCCTTCCTTCAACTCAGCTCGAACCTTAGTCAATTCGTCGATTTGAACCAAAGCCTCGAGTTCCTTCTGCCTTGAAGTTAGCGACTGGATTTCTTTTTCATACCCCTCTTTTTTGGTGCTCCAATTGTCCAGTTCGGCCGAGTCCCTTTGCATCACATCTTCTTGATGGACGATTTCCTCTTTTTGGTCACAGACGGCTTTGAGCGCAGATTTGACGGCTTCGAGCAACGGAATTTGCTCTGAAAAGCTCAGTTGCTCTTGCGTAAGTTCATCGAGAGTCTTTCCGTCGAGAATTTCATTTAAACGCTTTTCCGCTTCTTTAAGTAATACTTTGTCCGCCTCAATTACTGAAGCTATTTTTTCCTTTCGGATTCTGAGCGCCTCTGCTTCTTTTTCCTGTGATTTGACGGTCTCGCTTGCTTTATCTGCTTTTCCTTCGGAGTCTGCTAATGCTGCTGAAAGGGTTTCGGCGGTGTTTTTGCAGTCCCTTAATTCGTCCTTCCGCTGATAAAGAAAGGCGCCTTTAATATCTTCTTTTCTCTCAAGGTCTCGTTTCTCACGGTCTTCTTCTAACTTCCGTATATCCTCTTTGGCTTTATTGAGACGATCCTTACAATCGGCAGTCTCGTTTTCTAATTTAGTTTTTTCTTCTTGTGCAAGTCTGCTGGATTTTATAAGCGGAGAAATTTCAGCGTCCAAGGACTCGATTTGCGAGAACAGGGCTAATTTCTTCGGTTTTTGAAGGTTCTCATTGTTCAGGGCCTCCTCTGCTGCCTTGAAATTGAGGTCCTTCTCTTTAAGAGATTTTGTCGCGTTAACTAATTCGTTCTCCGCAGCAGACTTCTCTTTGATCGAGTCTTCACGGAGTGATTGTTTATCGATTAGCGTGTTAAATATTGGAAGAATATTTTGAGCATGTTCTGCAAGTCGGACAACATTTTCCTTCCGGAAGAATTCATTCCGGCTTTCCTTCAAACATTCAAGCTCGGCCTTTACCCTTAAAAACTGATTTCTAAGCTCGGCCGTCTCACTAATCCAGCGAGATTCTTTTTCAATTTTGCTTATTTGAGTTTCAAGGACTTTTGCCTCTTCAGTTATACCTTTCAACTGCTCCTGCTTCGTTAGGACGACAGCATCGTCAAGGACCGGACTGAGTTCGACTTCTCTCTGCTTGTCCTCGAAAAGCTTCTTTTGTTCTTCGGCGAGATCGTAAACTTTTGTGGAGAGGAGTGAATAAATCTGAGTTCCTGTGATCTGTTCAAGCGTTTGTGCTTTTTCATTCGGTTTCGATTTAAGGAAAGCCGCAAAGTCACCCTGAGAAAGCATGACAGAGCGCTTAAATTGATCGAAACTTAGACCGATGATTTTTTGGACTTCCTGCTTTTTACTCGTTACCTTGCTTCCGTCGGTAATGGGAATCCAGCAGCCGTCCTCAAACTTTTCCATTGTGGACACCACTTGTCCGTATTTGCCGGTCTTATCAAAGTTCTTCTGTTTCTTTTGACTCCAGGTCGCACGATAACGTCCGCTAAGTGTTTGGAACTCCAAACTGCTCCGACAGCTGTCGCAGTCTCGGTTCATGACTTCGTTGGCATTCTGAGTAATCGAGCCGATACGAGGCGTATGGCCGTAAAGGGCCAAACAAATTGCATCCAAAATCGTAGTCTTACCGCTGCCGGTCGGGCCGACAATCGCAAAAATACCGGAGCGGAAATCCGGTGCTTGAAAATCAATAGTCCAGGCGCCCTTCAAGGAATTGATATTTTCAAATGAGAGTTTGAGTATTTGCATTTTTTTTCCTTGAATCGGTTATTGAGCGTTCACATCTGCGAACTCAGAAATTTGGAAATAGGCATTTCTATATGCATTCCAAAGTTCCTCCTCGGAAACTTCTCCCTCAAACGTCTCATTTTTCAGTTTCTTTTCGAAGACGTTCTCCCAGGTTAGCTCCCCGATCTCCATCTCTTCTGCATCATTGGCCAAACAATTGGCTTTCTTGGTTTCGTCGAAGATTCTTAAGACTTCAATCTTGGTTCCGGAAGTCTGATCCGCAACTTCACCGGTCAAGTTAATCGCATCGGCTTTCCCTGTATGGATTACCTCGACCAAAATCTTTTCATCCTGCGCAATGAGCTCTTTTAGCTTCGCGGTAATTTCCGTTTGACTTCCTTGAACACTCACAAGTTTGTCAAATTTAGGCACCGGAATATCTGTCACTTTAATTTCATCGGGCTCGAAATCTACTAAACGAACGAGTTTTTCGAGATTGGCTTCTTCAAAGGTAAAGGAAATCGGTGCGCCGCAGTAATTGCGGGTTTTATCACCACCGATGCTGTAAGCTCGGTGGATGTGTCCGAGCGCCAGGTAATCTATTTCGGACGGAAAGATGCTTACCGGCACGGCACCTGTTGCCCCGATATAAAGCTCATTAACGTCTTCTCCTCTAGGAGATCCGACCGTAAAGAGATGACCCGTTGCAATAAGGGGAACCCTTTTGGCTCCCATCTTGTCAATGGCCTTTTTAACAACGTTCTTGTAGTGGTTCTCAACCGCCAGTTGAATCTCTTCGCTGCGGGAAAGCGTAGAGTCATCCTTTAAACGCAAGATATCTCTTTCTCTGAGAAAAGGCACGGCACAAACAACACCTTCAAGATTTCCGGAAGAATCTTTTAACTCGATAACTTCGTTCTCCGGATTTTCGGCTCCGCCTATGACGTGCACACCGAGACTCGCTAAGATTTCTTTCGGTGCCTCAAGCAGCGTCGGTGAATCATGATTCCCGGAAACAATCACAACATGTCGGCAGCCGCTGCCGGTAAGCTGAGATAAAAAATCGTAATAGAGCCTAAGGCTTTTGTTCGTCGGAACTGCGGTGTCAAAAATATCGCCGGCAACAATTAACGTATCCACACGTTCTTTACGAATCGTACCCAACAGCCACGTCAAAAAATTTTCAAAAACATCGTAACGTTCTTTATCGAATAATCTTTTTCCAAGATGCCAGTCAGAGGTATGAAGGAGTCTCATTGTTTTTCCCTTTGAGATGAATTGACCGTATGGTTAGATTTTGGCTCGCGGTACGACATTTGGTGTCGTATATGTTTTTCTTTTCACGACAAAATTAACGGCCGTAAGAAACAAAAAACCTGCCGAACGTGACAGGTTTCTTTTCCGCTGCGGATATTCTACAAATTCTGCGCTTTCAAAAAGTCTGCGGCGCGCTGCGTCTGAGGATGCGTAAAAAATGTCTCACAGTCTGTATATTCCACTACATGCCCGGATTCAATCATCAAAATTTTATCTGCTAAGAATCTGGCTTCTTCGAGTCGATGAGTAATCATCAGGAAAGTCCGCTTTTTTCCGTCCTTAGCTGCAGGTCCGCCCTTCAGTTCTTTTAAGGTTTGGCAGAACTTATTGCTCGTCTCTACGTCCAAAGATGCCGTCGGCTCATCAAGCAGCAAAACGGGAGAACCCATCAAAAGAACTCGGGCGATGCCTACGCGCTGTTGCTGTCCGCCGGACAAGTCTTCGGCAGGGGTATCGAGAATATCCTGAGAAATATTTGCTTCTTCCAAAACCGTTTGATAAAGAGCTTCTAACTCTTCCGGTTTAAATTCGTTTCCATACTTCAAAGAAAGTTTGATGTTTTCCTCGGTCGTTCCTTCAAACATGACAGCCTTCTGGAAAACATAGGCAAGATTTCGCCTCAGTTCATGAACATCGTATTCGTCAACGTCTTTTCCTCGCCAAAGAATACTGCCGCCGGTTTTCCCGGGATCAAGTCTGTTGATTTGCTTTAAAAGCGTGCTTTTTCCTGCCCCGCTTGGGCCGACGATTCCAATAAAGGCGCCGTTCTCAATATCAAAGGAAATGTTATGAAGAATTTCTTTGCCATTGAAAGCGACGCAAAGATCTTTAATTTGAAGTTCAAGCACGATTTTTTCTACCTTTCTCTACTTAAACAGAATGACGATGCACGATGACCGTTAACTCTGAATCAGGAAATTTGTTTTCTTTGTTTCTGTCCCTGCTCCCTCAGGCGACATCCTTTGCATTGTAGTTTGTCCGTAAGCAGAAGTCCCGATTATTGTTAACTCATTCCCTGACTCGGGAAAACCGACTCTCCAGCGTTGGGACGGACTTTTGAGATTCTTTTTTTTCATGGAAAAAAGACGAATCACGACGAAAAAAAAACCGCCCTCCAAGAAGAAGGCGGCCAAGATGATCCATTTCAAGCAAAAACAGGAGAAGGTCCGTTTTGCTATGGCGACATTATGAGTTTTTATGTATATTTCGTAAAGTGCAATTATTAAGCTCCGAGTTGCAAAAATGGAAATGAAATCTAGAGCCGTCAAACTCTTTTGTGCTATTGCCGAAAGCGGATCCCTGCTCTCAGCTTCAAATAAATTAAACCTCTCTTCTTCCGCGGCGAGCCGCATGCTTTCTCAACTGGAAGACCGTCTTGGCGTCAAATTATTTGAGCGAGGAAATAAACAGCTTGTTTTGTCTGAGGAAGGAAGTAATTTTTATCGGGTAGCTCATGAAGCTATGAAAGCGTGGAAAGTCCTTGAGGATTATTCCGCGCACCAGAAAGCAAAAAGACGTTTGCTTCGGACTGCGGTAATGGCCAGGCATTGCAGCGACGTGACTCTCCCCGCGATCACGAAGGTACTCAAACGTCATGAAAAAGTCCTAAAAGTGACAATTGATATTCATGACAGTAGAGACATGTACTACTCCAAATACTCTCACCCGTTTGACATCGGATTCGGAACGCTTCTTTCAGATCATGATGATTTAGAAAAACGGATCATGGCCCAGCTTCCGATGCGGTTAGTTGTCTCCAAACAAAACCCTTTGTCCGCCAAAGATATCGTAGCGCCTTCTGACTACAGAGACGAAAACTTCATTCTTCTTTCTCATGACATGCTTGAAAGGAAGCTGACCGATACCCTGACGCCGAACCTCTCGGAAGATCAAGTTGTCGGTGAAATTTCCTCAACGCAGGTCGCTCTTCGCATGGTTAAACGAAACGCCGGTGTGCATATCACTGATCTTCTTGCTGCAATTAGCGTCAGTGATGACTGCAAAGCGATCCCGATAGATGTTCCGCTTACTATTCCTTTCTCAGTTTTTTGGCCCAAGTCGGATAAAGGCCTCAGCGAAGAAGCAAAAGAATGTATATCCGAAATTGCCGAAAGCATTGAAAAAGTCGGTATTCCTCTGACTAACTTTGGAAAATCGTTCTTGAAGAAAAGTGCATCAAATCAAGCACAACTTTGACCACATTTGCGCCCACTTTCGTAAAAATGTATTTCTCCTCCATGTAGAATGGATAGGCTTAATCTATGTGATGGGAACAAAAAATGAAAAAATTAGCCGTTTTGGGATGCGGAGCGCAGAGCCAAATCTTCTGCCTGAACGCTCCGAAGCATTTAGGCAACGATTATTTCGTTACTTCTGTCTGTGCCAAAAACCACGAACATGCCGTTGAATTAGCCAATCGAGTCGGCGGCCGTGCTGCGTATACAGTAGATGACATGCTTGAACTGGCTCCGGACATCGTTGTTGAATTTGCCGGTATTGAAGCCGTTGAAATGTATGCAGAAGAAATTCTCGAAGCCGGCGCAGACTTGATCATTTCTTCCGTCGGGGCCTTGGATGACGAGAAATTTAGAGATCACTTAGTTCGAGTTGCCCGTCAATACGAAAGAAAGATCTACATCACGAGCGGTGCTATCGGCGGCATGGACTTAATGGAAACATACGCTGTCGTGGGCAATCCAAAAGTCCAAATCGAAAGTATCAAACCGCCTGAAAGCTATATCGGTACGCCTTACATGGAAGGTAAGACCGTCTCTCAGACAGAAGAACAGCTGATTTTCGACGGCAATGTTCATGACGCCATCCGCGGCTTCCCGAGAAACGTTAACGTTTCCGTTGCAACGGCATTGGCAACAGAGGCAACTGATGCCAAAGTCCGTCTAATCAGCAAACCCGGTATCACTGAAGTCAGCCACAGAATCACGCTGTCCAATGACATCATGCATTCCGAGCTCTTCTTCGTGTCTCAGCCGGATCCTGAAAACAAGAAGAACAGCAAATCCGCTGCCTATAGCGTCATAGCATTACTGAAGAATTTGGCTTCTCCGCTGACATTCTTCTAACGTGTGAAAATCCAAAACCTCGGCTCCAATGCCGAGGTTTTATTTTGGGCGCTTCAGATACAACAAAACCTCTTGAACGGTTAAGTCCAAGAGGTTTGTCTTTTATGGAGAGCCCGGAGACTACCTACTTTCGCAAGAAATACAACTCACTATCATCGGCGTGG
>ENA-USYV01000767-USYV01000767.1-human-gut-metagenome-genome-assembly--contig:-NODE-767-length-35446-cov-13.694931_pt1 | contig 35446 bp, 36 predicted proteins | sample MGYA00250066_ERZ773514 | MGnify/ENA primary metagenome ERZ773514 (study PRJEB29103, sample SAMN06112049) | human gut metagenome | biome: human gut; feature: ankylosing spondylitis patient; material... | reverse complement strand
GGGATGGATTCGAACCATCGTAGGCGTAAGCCAACAGATTTACAGTCTGCCCCCTTTAGCCACTCGGGCACCCCTCCACTCTCGGAGAACGCAGATTTTGACAAGTTTATTTTAGTTTGTCAAGTCTACGGCAAAAATTTTTACAAGTTTTGACAGATTTCACCAACTTGGGCAATCGTCTTCCGACTTACGTCAGAACCTCTGGTGGAGGGGGATGGATTCGAACCATCGTAGGCGTAAGCCAACAGATTTACAGTCTGCCCCCTTTAGCCACTCGGGCACCCCTCCGGAGGAAATGCGCATTCTACATGATTAAAAGATATTTGACAATTGGCCTGCAACGCCGGCAAGCAAACATACCCAGCCGGCATTCATCAAATGGCTGATCCACGGGCGTTTCGCGCGTTCTTTCTGTCTCAGCTTTTCAATGGCTGCCTCTCTCTTTGCAGGATCCGAAATGTATGCCAGTATCGCCAGTTCCGTACTTCTAAAGCACATGCCGATAAAGACAAGAGATAAGCCGAGGTCCCCGATGGCTTCGGCGGCAAGCCCGTCCGAAAAGCCGGCCGCTGCCTTTCCCATCATCCCTGCAGAGAAAAGATATAGTGCAGTACGCCAAAATACGGCAATCTTTGACTCGGAAATCGGAGTTTTTGTCGGTTGTTGTATGCCTGACATTTAGATTATTTCTCTTTTTTTATTTCTTCTATTTCGATGACTTCAGCGTCAACGGCCTGAGTCTTATTCCACTTTTTAGGAACAATCGAAGTTCTTGCCGATGCATCGTAATAGTCGCCGGGATTGTCCTCGGTATAAGTCCTTCCGCCTTGGAAAAAGCCGAAGATCTTACTGCTGAGCCAGATGAGACAGGAAAGTGCAAACACACCGATTAGTACCGCACCTACTACCGGAAGAATAAACATGGCGCCCAAAAATATGAGCGCAATGATTAGACCGGCCCAAATGAGTTTGGAAATAGGATAACGCACGAACTCTCCCCTTCTTATTAACTTAGCGGCAACCTCTTAGAGGCTTTATGGATTCTCGCTCCACGACCCTAATATATTACTAATTAGATTTGCTACAAAGCAAAACTCATCAAAACTGAAAGACGTTGTAAAAATTTGTGGGACCCATTTCTTACTCTCCTCTTCTTTTTCTGTTGGAAAAACACCGTCAACGTTCTGATTTCCGTTAACGAAAACCCTTTGAAGACTAGGTGTTTCTCGGTTTGACAGGCCCTTTAATTAAAAGCAGCCGCTATATTTAGAGGTATACTCCACAGACTATGTATTGTGGCCGAACTATTCGGTTTTACAGAGGATTTCAATGACAGATAACAAATTAATGGTTCTTCCCGATGTCCAGTCTTCGGCAGACAGAAGAAATATTCCTATTCGTCGCGTCGGCGTCAACGGGATCCGAACCCCTATTCTGGTAAAAAGCCAGAGCGGCGCACAGCACACTGTGGCCGATGTCGAAATGTATGTCTCCCTGCCGGCAGACAAGAAGGGTACGCATATGTCCAGATTCTGGACACTGCTCGGCGGCATCAATAAGCCTTTCGCTCCTCAGATGATGGTTGAAGTCATGCAGGAAATGCTTGCTTCCCTGAAATCCGACGGCGGCTATATCCGCTTGGCCTTCCCCTTCTTTATGGAAAAATCCGCTCCCGTCTCGCATCTCCAAAGCACGATGGACTACGACGTGGTTCTGACCGCCGAATGCGTGAACGGAAAGATCACCGTCACCCAGGAAGTCACAGCTCCGGTCACCAGTCTTTGTCCCTGCAGCAAGGAAATCAGCAAATACGGTGCGCATAATCAGCGCTCCCACGTTTCAATCATTGCGGAAGTTGAAACAAACTTCCCCATTGAAAAGCAGATTGAAATGATCGAAAGCTGTGCCTCCTGCCAGGTTTGGGGTCTGCTGAAGCGTTCCGACGAAAAGTACGTCACGGAACATGCTTATGAAAATCCGAAGTTTGTCGAAGACCTCGTTCGTGACGTTGCCATCAGATGTCAGGACGAACCGGCGATTCTTGCCTTCACGGTCGAAGCAGAAAACTTTGAATCGATTCATAACCACTCTGCCTTTGCCTCTCTTCACTTTGACAAGAGACAAACAGCGGAATAATCCTGATGTTGATTAGGAAATAGGTCTTTTATGCTTGCCTCACAGAAAACTAAAATCACCGAGCTTTTCAAGAATGCTCTGGCGGCCGTCGGTGCTCCGGAGAACACCAAAATTGTTCTTGAGCGGCCCAAGCAGCAGAGCCACGGTGACATTGCCTGCACAGTGGCGCTCCAATGTGCAAAAGCCATGAAGCAGCCTCCGAGGGTCATAGCGGAAAAACTGGTCGAACAGCTTCGAAAGGAAACCGCTGACTCTGAGATGTTTTCTGCTATCGAGATTGCCGGTCCCGGATTTATCAATCTCAAACTTGCACCTTCTCTTAAGCAGGATGTTGTTCGAGAAATTTTGAAAGAAGGGCCGGCCTACGGCTGCTCCGATGCGCACACGGGAGAATCCATTCTTCTGGAATATGTTTCAGCCAACCCGACCGGGCCGCTTCATTTGGGTCATGCAAGACAGGGTGCGCTGGGTGACGTTCTGTCGCGCCTGCTTAAAAGCCAAGGCTGGGCGGTCACCCGAGAGTTTTATTACAACGACGCCGGCAACCAGATTCATAATCTGGCCATCAGTGTTCAGGCGCGATGCTACGAACTCCAGAATAAGCCGTTCGAATTTCCTGAAGACGGTTACAAGGGCGCTTATGTCCTCGACATCGCACAGGATTTTCTCGCTAAGAAACCGATCCATACTTTTGACGGAAAGATAGTAGAAAGCAACGGCAACCCGGATGACCTCGAAAACATCCGCGCTTATGCCGTAGCTTATCTCAGAGAAGAACAGCACAAGGATCTGACAGCGCTCGGCGTAGCGTTCGACAACTATTATCTGGAAAGCTCTCTTTACTCTGACGGCAGAGTCGCCAAAGCAGTTCAGGCGATTCAAAACGCAGGTAAAACATACGAAAAAGACGGCGCTTTATGGTTTAAGAGTACGGATTACGATGACGATAAAGACCGTGTCATGCGTAAAGCCGATGGTTCCTACACCTACTTCGTGCCTGATGTTGCTTATCACTTAGCTAAGTTTGAGCGCGGCTTTAACCGAGCTTTAAATATTCAGGGCTCCGATCACCACGGAACAGTCGCCCGCGTTCGCGCGGGTATCCAGGCGGCATCGGGAGAGTTCGGCTTCAATATTCCGAAAACTTTCCCGGAATACATGCTGCACAAGATGCTTCAGGTAGTTAAAGACGGACAGCCGGTTAAGATGAGCAAACGCAGCGGCACATACGTCACACTTTCCGACCTGGTCAATTGGGTCGGAAAGGATGCTGCGCGTCTTTTCATGGTTAACCGCAGAGCGGACGCGGAGTTTGTTTTTGATGTCGATTTAGCGCTTAGCCAGTCCGACGAGAATCCGGTTTATTATCTGCAGTACGCACATGCAAGAATCTGCTCTGTCTTTGCACAGGCGCAGGAAAAAGGCGTATCGGTTCCTTCCGTTGAAGAAATGGCCTCTGAAGACCTGTCTTCTTTGACCGCTCCGACTGAACTCAGACTGATGAGCAAACTTTCTGATTTCCCGACGGCTTTGGCAAACGGTGCTGATGACCTTTCTCCTTTGGCTCTGGTCACATACCTGAAGGAACTGGCTGCGGATTTCCATTCTTTCTACAATGCCGAAAGAGTGTTGGTGGACGATGAGAAACTGCGCAACGCCCGCTTGGCCCTTTTGGTCGCCACTCGACAAGTTCTGCGCAACGGACTGGAAATCTTGGGCATCTCTGCCCCCGAAAGATTGTCTCGTGCCGAGCAGCCGGCTGACTCAACTAAATAAGGTTTAAGCTCCATGGCAAGAAATTCCGGCGGCGGATTTGGAACTTGGTTTTACGGATTCCTCGTAGGAGGAGTCATCGGTGTCGGCTGCTGCGCAGCTGCAGCGCTGTACATCACTAAGGCTCCGATCCCATTCGTAAATAAAGTTAACCAAGCCAGCGAAAAAATCAATCCCATCGCCGGCGGCACTATTCCCGATCCGAATAAACCGCTTTCTGCCAGCGGCGGCGCCCCCGTGAACGCTCCGAAGAGCCGAGTCGTAACGGTCGAACCGCCGACAAGCGAGCAGGCCGCCGAAGAAACCAAACTTCAGATTGAACAGGGCTCGCGCTTTGTGGTACAGGCCGGAGCCTTCAGCACTCAGGTTGACGCCGAAGCTCGGAGAGCTGAGCTCGGATTCTTAGGTTTCGAGGCTCGGGTAATTCCCAGAACCGACGGGCCAAAAACACTTTATCGCGTTCGTCTCGGACCGTACGGCACGGCCCAGGAAGCCAACGATGTCAAGTCCAAGCTTCAGGCTAACTCCATCACGGCGACTGTCGGACGCATCAAATAACTTTTTATTCACCGAACCGAAGGGAGCGTCTCCCTCCGGTTCTTTCGTATTAGTAGGTCAAAACTTATGCTTCGAAGAATTTTATTGTCCGCTTGTCTTTTACTTCCGATCGTCGGATACGCTTCTGCCGAAAATCCGGTCGCAGGACAGGACTACACCGTTTTGAAAACTCCGGTGCAGACGCAGGACCCAAAGAAGATCGAAGTCTTAACTTTCTTCGCCTATACCTGCCCTCACTGCTACACCTATGAGAAAGATGTCCTGCCCTGGAGTGAAAAACTTCCGGACGATGTCGTTTTCCGTCAAATTCCTGTCGCATGGACCCCGAAGAGCTTCCATTTCACAAAGACTTATTACGCCTTAGAAGCCATGCATAAGCTGCATCCCTACCACGAGATGCTTTTTAACGCCGTCATCAAGGAAAGAAAAGAATTCCCCGATCTCAACAGCATTGCGGATTTCTTTGCACAGAACGGCTTGAATAAGGAAGAATTCCTCAAAAACGCCAATTCTTTCTCCACCAAAGTCAAGAATGATCGCGCTTTCAAGACTTGGCAGGCCTATGAGATCGACGGTACGCCCGCAAATGCGGTCAACGGTAAGTACATCACCGCTCCGCATATGGTCGGTACACGAGAAGGTGCGATTCAGGTCATGAACTACCTCATCGAAAAAGAACGAGCCGCTAAGAAGTAATCGGCTTCGGTCCAAAGGAGGTTCGCCTCCTTTTTCTTTTTCTGCAGCATCTTTTGGCAGCTGCAGTCGCTGCTGATGATAAGCTGTGTATTATTAACTCCATTAAGACTATCTATCCGCCGAGCACTGAATGTTCGGCGCGCGGAGTAACCAATGAACATTTTCCTGACTGGAGCATCAAGCGGAATCGGACAGGCCCTGGCGAAAGAATTTGCAGCAAACGGCGCGACGCTTGGCCTAGTTGCCAGACGTGAAGACAAACTCAAAGAATTAATCGCAGAACTCCCTAATCCTGAACTGCATACGGCGATTGTCTGCGACGTAACAGACCGCGATCGTTTAATCGAAGAGGCCCGTAAATTCGATACGGCCTGCGGCGGAGTCGATATCGCAATTGCCTGCGCCGGTATTTCTGTCGGTGTAAAAACCCAGTATCGAGAAGACTTAGACGTCTTTGACAAGGTTTTCAATACCAATGTCTTTGCAATGGCCTCCACTTTCCATGCATTTATCGACCCTATGATCAAGCGCAAACGCGGGACTCTGGTCGGTATTGCGAGCGTTGCCGGCATTCGCGGTCTCCCTGGGAGCGAAGCTTACTGCGCCAGCAAATCCGCAGCCATTACTTACTGCGAAAGCCTTCGTGTGGAAATGCAGAAGTACGGCGTCAAAGTCGTAACTATCTCTCCGGGATTCGTCAAAACGCCGTTAACCGCCCACAACCCATACAAGATGCCCTTCATTATGGAGCCGGAAGCATTCGCCAAAGAAGCCGTCAAGGTAATCATGGCCGGCAAAAAATACGCCACCATTCCTTGGGAAATGGGCGTCCTCTCAAAAATTCTTCGTCTCATACCGAACTGGCTCTTCGATAAAATCTTGGCTTCCCGTAAGCAAAAACCTCGTTCCGGAACATCCGTAGCACCGAAAGCGGAAAATCAGCCGGCAGCTGAAAAACCGGCAGCTTCGACCTCGACGGTCGATAAAACCGAAGAAACCAAGTGAAGCCTCTAATTTGACATAACGCTTAACCTTCTCAAGCCGAAATCAAGAATTTCGGCTTTTTCTTTGTTCTGATCCGTGGACAGACAGAAAAACGGGAGCCGTCGAGTTCAGGAAGCGGCGGCTTTTATCGGTTAAAAAGAGCCCGTTGTCGGAAGAAAATTCCACGCCCAAAGCTTCTTTCAAAAGAAGGTACCGGTAAACCGCTCGCAGCTGGCTTTCCGAAAACTCAGACCCGATTTTCCACGTGCTTAGTTCCTCGAAATGATGCCGGCGATTGAAGGGCGTTTCGATGCCGTGCAAAATTTCTATCACCTGGGCCGCAGTTAAGTAAAGCTTCGATTTCTCATACGAGCGCCAAACGGTCGAAAGAAACTTTTTAATCGCTGTCGCGGCATCCCAGCCTCTCCCGGAGGCAAGACAGTTATCGCACTGACCGCAGGTTTCCTTAACCTCTTCACCGAAGTAAGCCAGAAGGAGGTTTCTGCGGCATTCGATACTTTCGCCATAGCCCTGCATCACATCCTGCTTAACTTCGGAGATGTTTTTATACCAATCTTCGGCGTCACTTTCCGCAATGCGTTTCTTCTGAAAGAATGCGTCGGCGCCGCTAAAACAAAGCCAGGCTTCCGCGTTTTGACCGTCTCTCCCGGCTCTTCCGATTTCCTGGACGTAATTCTCGATACTTTTAGGCAGGAACGTATGGGCAACAAAACGCACATCCGCCTTATCAATTCCCATTCCGAAGGCAATCGTTGCAACGATTACAGCGTCTTTTTCATGCAGAAATCGGGTCTGACTCAGCTCTCTTTGCTCGCGGCTCAATCCGGCGTGATAACAAAGGCAGTTAATTCCTTCCGCTGCCAGAAAGGCACAGATCGTTTCCGCCTTTGCTCGGGAACTTGTATAAACGATACCGCTTTCTCCGAAATGCTTTTCTTTTATAAAAGCCAACAGCTGTTCGTTGCCTCGTCTTCGACGTACGACAGTTATTCGGAGATTTTTCCGCTCCAGGCTGGCTGCATGCACATATGGCTCAACCAAAAGTTTCTCACAAATCTCTCGGGAACTAACGGCGTCTGCGGTGGCTGTGAGGGCAATGCGCGGAACCGAAGGGAAACGCTCTTTTAACGCGCTCAGAAGACGATATTCGGGCCGAAAGTCATGACCCCAGCTTGAGACACAATGCGCTTCATCATAGGCAAACAAAGAAACGCTGCTCTCTTCCAGAAGACGGCAAAAGGACGGATTGGAGAGACGCTCCGGAGAGACGTAAAGAATCTTAATTTTTTCGTCCCGTATTAGCTCTACAGTAGAAGAAATTTCGTTCCATTCCATGTTCGAGCTTAAATAGGCCGCTGCAATTTTTTTCTTTTTCAGCGCGTCTACCTGATCCTTCATCAAGGAAATGAGGGGCTCGAAGACGACGGCCATACCGTCCTTCACTAATGCCGGAAGCTGGAAACACAAGCTCTTTCCCGCTCCGGTAGGCAAGAGGGCCAGCACGTCCCTTCCATCCAGAAGCGCCCTGATAATCGCCTCCTGACCTTCGCGGTAATCTTCATGACCGAAAACCGACTTTAACGTCTCTCGGCACCTTTGAGTAACTTTTGTTTCCTTCGGCATGGCGCGAGATTATCACATCCGTTAGCAGTCCAATGAGCCTGTATTTCGTAAAGACTTTTGCCAAAACGGGCAATATTACTCAATTATTAATGGTTTTCCCTATGTTTTGTTTTATTATTCATCCAACGGACACAAGCCTTTCCCTTTATCGAGTTTTCAGATGACGACAGAACTTAGCGCACTTGCTAGATTATTGGTCTACCCGAGACATCAAACGTTGAATGAGCTGACCAAAATTGACCATATTTTGCAAACTTCACGTCATTTGGATCCGCATACGAAAGAAAATCTGAAGACTTTCACCGTTGCTTTATCCGCAGCTCCGATGTCGGCCCTTCAAAATGTTTACTTAGCTTCATTCGAAGAGGACTATAAGACACTGGATCTGGCTCAGCAGAACCAGGAATCTGCAGAGGCTCTGAAACTTCTTGAAAATCTTTACCACAAGCACGGGCAGGATTTTTCCGAACAGGATGTTCCCCATTTTTTGCCCGCGATCTTGGAATTCCTCTCCACACTTTCGTTCACGGAAGCCCTTTCTTGGATTAAGCAGGCTGAACCGGCCTTGCGGGAAATCGATCGTAAATTATTGGATGTCTCCAGCCCCTGGCTGGCCGTTACGGACACGCTCCTTTCCTTAACAAAACGCGTTGCTGCCTAAACTCTGATCAAAAAAAACCTTCCGAAGTAGATGCTCTGTCGGAAGGTTTTGTTTATGTTTTTACAGCGTATTACGCATGACGCTGGGATTTGCGGCGATGATGCTCAGAGGCAGCTGCAGTAAAGACAACGTCAGTGGAGGAGTTAAGAGCCGTCTCCGCTGAATCCTGCAGTACCCCGATCACGAAACCGACGGCCACAACCTGCATTGCGACATTCTGATCGATTCCGAACAGTCCGCAGGCAAGCGGGATAAGAAGGAGCGAACCGCCCGGGACACCGGATGCACCGCAGGCGCAGACAGCGGCGACAACGGAAAGAAGCAGCGCTGTCAAAACATCTACCTGCACGCCCAGTGTGTAGGCAGCAGACAGAGTCAGGACAGTAATCGTCACTGCGGCTCCGCCCATGTTGATCGTTGCTCCGATCGGAATAGACAGAGAGTAGAGTTTTTCATCCAAACCGAGTTTGCGGCACAGATTCATATTCACAGGGATATTCGCGGCCGAAGAACGAGTGAAGAAGGCCGTCACACCGCTTTCTCTCAAGCAGGCCCAAACCAGTGGGTAGGGATTCTTACGGGTGTAAAGGAACACCAGAATCGGATTGACGATAAGTGCAATAAATACCATGCATCCGATCAGGACGGCGAGCAGACGAACATAGCTCATCATGCCGGCTAAACCGGTCGTAGCAACAACTTCGGCAACCAAACCGAAAACACCGATCGGCGCAAGGCGGATCACAAAGCGAACGACGTATTCAACGCTGGCTGTAAGGTCTGTCACAATGCGTTTGGTCTCGTCGGAAGCATAGCGGAGGGCGACGCCTAAACTGATGGACCAAGCCAAAATACCGATGTAGTTTGCGTTGGCGATTGCTTTGACCGGATTATCAACGATGTTGAAAATCAAATTCTTCACGACTTCGCCGATGCCGCCGGGAGCGGATAACGCATCCTTGGTATCAATTAGCGCGATTTGAGTCGGAAAGATGAAGCTGGCAAAAACTGCAACCAAAGCAGCTAGGAACGTACCGACCAAATAAAGAACGATAACGTCCTTCATTGCCGTATTCGTGGTGCTCTCCTGATTCGCAATGGAGGCGGCAACCAAAACAAAAACTAAGATCGGAGCAACTGCCTTCAAGGCGCTGACAAAGAAGGAGCCAAGCATCCCGCAGCCTTGAGCAAATCCCGGGAAAGCCAGGGCAACCAATATACCCAAAACCAGACCGGCGATGATCTGCTTGACCAGTGATCCTTGTTTAATAAGCGTGATCAAAAAAGGGATAGTTCGTTTCATGAGATTTGTTGTAAGAAGTAATTTCCAATATGGCCTCAGTTTACCGATTTTTTTCAGCTATCTTAAAAACGTGGTAATTTTTTCCCACTCATAACGACTTGTTCAGACACCTTTGTTCCACATGAAAAACACTGCGGCAGGAGTGCCCTTCATCCTGATTTGCGTCCTTTTGGACATCCTTGGCATCGGACTGATTATTCCTGTCCTGCCCAAATTGGTCGGCGATTTGGCAGGTTCACAATCTGCACAGGCTTGGTGGCTTGGTGCAATGTTGGTTGCCTACGGGCTCATGCAGTTTTGTTTTGCACCTACTTTAGGAGCACTTTCTGATCGTTACGGCAGAAGGCCCGTGCTGCTCCTCGGGATATTCGGCTTGGGGATCATGTTCCTCGTACCGGCCCTCTCTCAGTCTCTGCCTGTCATTCTTTTTTCAAGAGTTTTGGGCGGTATGTTCGCAGGGAATATTGCCGTCGCTCAAGCTTACATTTCCGACGTTACCGATAAGGCTCATCGTGCGGCTGCCTTCGGTAAGCTCGGAGCCTGTTTCGGCATCGGTTTCATTCTCGGGCCGGCCTTAGGCGGAATTCTCGGAGAAAGCGACGTTCGTCTGCCGTTTTTCATCGCCGGCATCCTTTCCTTGCTTAATTTCCTCTACGGACTTTTTGTCCTTCCGGAATCTTTAAAGACTCAAGAACATCGAACGATTAATTTCAAAACCCTCAACCCGCTCTCTTCCCTTGCGCGTTTGGCTAAGTTCAAGTACATCGGCGGTCTCATCGCTGTCATTGCACTCAGCGGTTTCGCCCAGTCTATGCTTCACTCGACTTGGACACTTTTTACCAATTTCCGCTTCAATTGGACACCCTTCAACATCGGGCTCTCACTTGTCGCCATGGGTCTCGTAACCGCCGTCGTTCAGGGTTTTCTCCTTAAAAAGCTCCTGCGGCTGTTGGGCGAGCGGAAATTGATTCTCTTCGGCCTCGGCTCCGGCGCTCTGGCCTATCTTTGTTTTGGTCTGGTCACCTACGGCCCCTTAACTTATTTGGTAATGCTTTGCAATTTCTTGTCCGTAGCCGTCCCGCCGACACTTAACTCCATCGTCTCTCACTCAGTGCCGGCATCCGAACAGGGCGAGGCAATGGGTACGATCTCTTCTGTAAACAGCTTGATGGGTGTAGCTGCCCCGCTCCTGGGAACCCCTCTCTTGGTTCACACCGCAGCTCAAAGTCCGGGCTCGCTGCTCGGCGGACTGCCTTACTTTATCTGCGCTTTAGTTCTGGCTCTGGCCGCCGTCATCGCTTTCCGACATTTCACTTCTGTTACAACCGTGGATCCTAATAAGGGCACCGGCGGCAAAGAGCCCTAGCCGATTGCATTACAGTGAAATTCTCTTTACAGGAGAAGATCGTGAAAAATAGATTTTGTTTCGCCCTCTTAACCGCTTCTGCACTGGTGTTAGCCGGCTGCAGTTCTATTAATACGGCGTTGAATACGAGCAAACAGCCCTCTCTGGAAAAACTGACGCCTCCGTCCGGACAGGCTTTCCTGACACTTGAAGGGAGCGGCGTCCAAATTTTCCGCTGTGCCTCCGATGCAAAAGGAAGCTATTGGCGCTTTGAGCAGCCCCAGGCCAAGCTTAAGGATACGAGCGGAGAAGTTGTTGCCGAACTTTCCGGCCCCATGAGCGCCTTTGAATATAAGGATGGCTCGCGCATTATTTCCTCCCACATCATCGCATGGGCAGATCCGGCCAACCCTCAGAAAGATAATAAATACGCACTGATGAAGGCCGTCTCCGACCCCGGTTCCGGAGTTTTCAACGGCGTCCGATATATTCAGCGCTTAAAACCGGTGGGCGGTATGCCGAACAGCAGCGGCTGTAACTCGGCCGAAACAGGCAAACTGCTGAAAGTTCCGTTCTCTGCGGAATACGTTTTCTGGAAATGAAAAGCTCCTCCTAAGATTGAAACTTTAACGACTTTCAGAGTATTTAACCCCCGAATACAGGAATAAAAACCTGTTTTGGGATATAATGATAGTTTGCCTAAGTTTTTGGTTTTTGGAGGAAATTTAATGAGTCCTACCGCAACTACCGTAGGAGGCTATCTTAGAGATTTGCCGGCGGATAGACGTGTCGCTATGGCCCGCGTTTGCAGCATGATCCGTCGCTCTGCACGGGGCGTCAGAGAGAGCATGCGTTACGGTTTGGCTTTCTATGAACTCCAGGGGCCGCTTTTTGCCCTTGAATCCACCGAAAAGAGAATGATTCTGTTCATCGCCGAACCGGCCGTTCTCGAAAACTATAAGTCTCTCCTCACCGGAGTTCTTGAGGACAGAAGCGCCATTGAGTTCGTGGACCTTAATCGTATTCCGCTGGATAGTCTTGAAAAGATCGTCAGAGATTCTGTTGCAGCAAGAAGAGAAAGACTCAAAACCGGAAAAGCTCCAACCCAGAAAGAACTCTTAGTTCTTTGGAAGATCAATGAAGAAGACGCCAAGGCTCCCCCTCCTGTCGTGAGAATCCCGATGAAAGAGGAAGTCACAGAAGAGGCCGTTGTGGAGGTCACACCTGAAGAACCGAAAGAGCCCGTTGAAATCCTGCGTGCACCAACCTTCAAAGATCCGGCAATGACGGCAAGCAGCAGACCAAGAGTCAAAAAGGCTGCGGCCGAAGAAGAAAAACCGGCAAAGCGTACCCGTACCAAGACCGCCGCTAAAGAGGGCTCCGCTGCTCCGAAAAAAACGGCTGCGAGGAAAACGACCGCTAGAAAGTCTGCTGTAAAAGAAGAATCGGTCCCGGCTGAAGGAGCTAAGAAAGCGTCCGCAGCAAAAAAAGCAACTGTAAAGAAGGCGCCGGCTAAAAAGGCTGCCGCTAAAAAGACAACGGCTGAATAACTCGATACATATTTTTTCCACTCCGGCTTTGGTCCGGAGTTTTTTTATGGCCTTTTTAGGCAAATACGTGAAAGAATACGTCTTCTCAGGCGAAAATACCCGCAAAGCTTTACTTTTGAGGAATCAATGGAACAAAAAGAGAAAAAGAAGCTGTGGAAGTGGCTGGTTATCGCAGTGGCTTTCATCTTCTTTGCATTCATGGCGATACTGCCGTTTGCGTGGGAAGACGGAGACGACGTACCGGCTCCTAACCCAACGATAGAAAATTGATTAATACAAAGATATCATGCTTGAAATAGTTTCGGACTTCTCCCATAAAGAAATCTGAAACTACAATTAGTTACGTTTAGAAACTTACGGAATTTTCATCTTTTATGACAGTAAAAAACTCGGACCGTTCCTCCGAACGGCTGGGGATCAAATTGGCCGTGATTATCGGTTGCAAAATCGCTCTGATCAGTGTCATTTTTTTCCTTTTCTTCGGCCCTGAAACAAAAACGGACCAAAGTGCTGAGGCTGTCAGCGCGAGGTTTCTCAACACTCCTTCTGTTAATACCGTTCAAGGACAAAAATAATGATCTCAACTGAATTAGTTGACCTGTCGCGGCTTCAGTTTGCTGCTACGGCAATGTATCACTATTTATTCGTGCCTCTCACCCTCGGACTCTCTATGCTCCTCGTAGCTATGGAGGCTTGTTATGTGGTGACGGGCAAACAGGTCTACAAAGACATGGTTAAATTCTGGGGAAAACTCTTCGGAATTAACTTTGCTTTAGGCGTTACCACTGGTATCACCATGGAGTTCCAGTTCGGAACCAACTGGTCGTACTACTCCCACTACGTGGGTGATATTTTCGGCGCTCCTTTGGCAATTGAAGGTCTTATGGCCTTCTTCCTGGAGTCCACCTTCATCGGCCTCTTCTTCTTCGGCTGGTCTCGCCTTAAGAAAGGAACGCATCTGCTTTGTACCTTCCTCATGGCTTTAGGCTCCAACCTCTCGGCCCTGTGGATTCTGGTCGCAAACGGCTGGATGCAGAATCCCGTCGGTGCAACCTTCAATTACCAGACCATGCGAATGGAAATGACGAACTTCTTTGACGTCTTCCTCAGCCCGTGGGCCCAGGCCAAATTCTTCCATACCGTATCCGCCGGCTACTGCACCGGTGCAGCTTTCGTTCTCGCGATCTCTGCTTGGTACATGCTCAAGGGCCGGGACATGGACTTTGCCAAACGCAGCTTCCGCATCGCTGCAGTGTTCGGCTTGGTAGCTGCCATCTTCACAGCTCAGCAAGGCGATGAATCCGGCTACCTCGTTGCTCAGGATCAGCCTGCAAAAATCGCTGCGATGGAAGCCATTTGGGAAACCGAGCCTGCTCCTGCTTCTATGGGCCTCGTTGCATTTGCCGACCCTGAACTGAAGAAGAATACCTTCGAAATTACCGTTCCTTGGCTCGCCGGCATCCTTTCCACTCGTTCCTTGGATAAACAAATCCCCGGCCTGAATCAGATCATCGCTGAAAATAAAGAACGCATCACTCAGGGCGTGGTGGCTGTAAAAGCTCTGGAGCAGCTCCGTAAGAATCCTAACGACGCTCAGGCAAAAGCAACATTTGAAGAGCACAAGAAGGATCTCGGTTTCGGCTTGCTGACCAAAAAGTATCAGCCTGACACCAACAAAGTCACAGAAGCCCAGATTCAACAGGCTGCAAATGACTCTATTCCCTACTCCGTCAATTCCATGTTCTACGCTTTCCGTATCATGGCCGGAGCCGGTGTTGCACTTCTGCTGATCTTCGGACTTTCTGTTTACTACTCTCTGCGCAGAGTGGCCGCTGAAAAACGTCTTTGGCTCAAGCTTGTGCTGTTTGCCGTTCCGCTCCCCTGGATCGCCTGCGAAGCCGGTTGGTTCGTCGCTGAGTACGGTCGTCAGCCCTGGACGATTTGGGAAATCCTCCCGACCCACCTCTCCGTCTCCTCTCTGTCTGTCGGTTCCCTCTGGGGCTCCTTGGGCGCCTTGGTGTTCCTCTACACCGGCCTGTTAATTGTGGAAGCCTGGCTGATGGTACGTTTCGCAAAGATCGGTCCCAGCTCTTTAGGAACCGGTGCCTATCACCACGAACAAGCTGCTAAGTAAAGGACAGTGACTATGTTTATCGATTACGAAATACTTAAACTCATCTGGTGGCTGTTCATCGGTGTTCTTTTAGCCGGTTTCGCCGTCATGGACGGTCAGGATATGGGCGTCGGAACGCTTCTGCCTTTCATCGGTAAGAACGATGACGAACGCCGTGTCATGATCAATTCTGTTGCCCCTCATTGGGACGGCAACCAAGTTTGGTTCATTACCGGCGGCGGTGCGATCTTTGCCGCTTGGCCGTTGATCTATGCAACCGCCTTCTCCGGTTTTTACTGGGCCATGCTGCTGGTACTGTTTGCGCTCTTCTTCCGCCCGGTCGGTTTTGACTACAGAAGTAAGATTGCGAACAAGACCTGGAGAAATTCTTGGGATTGGCTCCTCTTCGTCGGCAGCTTCGTTCCGCCGGTTGTCTGCGGCGTCGCTTTCGGCAACCTGCTCGAAGGTGTCCCGTTCCATTTCGACGACCACCTGAGAAGCTTCTATACCGGCTCCTTCTGGGCCCTTCTCAATCCGTTTGCGATCCTCTGCGGCTTAGTTTCTATCGCCATGATCGTGGCTCAGGGTTCCAACTACTTGGTACTGAGGTCCGAGGGCGCTCTTCAGCAGAGAGCTAAGGTATGCGGACAGATCTCTTCCTTAGTATTCATTGCCCTGTTCCTGATTGCGGGTGTTTGGGTGTACATGGGAATTGACGGATTTGTCATCACTTCCGCGATCGACCCCAACATGCTTCCGAATCCGCTGAATAAGACAGTAGAAGTCCAGGCCGGTGCATGGTTTAAAAACTTTAGTGACTACCCCGTCCTTTGGGCCTTCCCGGCTCTGGCCGTTGTAGGCGCTCTGGTGTCCTTCATCAGCGTCAGCAAGCTTAAGGCCGGTGTCGCTATCGTCTTTTCTTCGCTGGCTGAAATCGGAACTGTCTTCACGCCTCTCGTTGCCATGTTCCCGTTCCTGATGCCCTCCTCTTCGAACCCGATCTCCTCTTTGACGGTTTGGGACTGCACAAGCTCTCAGCTCACGCTTTTCACCATGTTGATCGTTACCTTGATCTTCCTGCCTCTGGTTCTCATCTATACCGGCTGGGCATATAAAGTAATGAGCGGAAAACTGACGAATAAGATGATTCAGGAAAACTCGAAGAATCTTTATTAATTCAAAATAACTATGCTGCCCGTGAAAACGGGCAGCCGGAGTAAGCAATGACATACTTAGCTTGGATCTGTGCGGTTCTTTTCATGATCTGCCTTTCTGCCTTGGCTACCCTCGGGTTCGATTTTTCGAAAGATTCCGATCAAGAGAAATAGAAACGCATGAGGATTCTCTCTTTCCTGATTGCCTTGTCAGTGGCCGCCTTTGTGATTATTTATCCTCGTGCTATCGCTGCTGATATGACCTCCGTTCCCCACGGCTGGCTCGTCCTTCTACTTTTGGGAATGAGTTTCAGTTTTGTCTACGGAGTAGGCTTCAAAGCCAAAAATAGATTTCTGGCCTTCCTTTTTTCGCCGTTGGTCGCTTGGACCTGCATCGGAGTGGCTGGTTTCATGATTTTTTTCAGGCACTCTTAACCCGACAGTTTCTGTCATCAAACGCCTCGCTGGCTCATGCCTCGAGGCTTTCTTTTTGTCTCTAAAGAAAGTTAAACAAGGCTGTCATCAGCGGCACAGTGAGCATAGAAAGACAGGTCGTGAGCAGTAAGGCGTTAGCCACGGGACCTTCAACCACTCCGAATTCCTGAGCCATGATATAAACGTTCACGCCCACAGGAAGACTCGCTAAAAGACATGCCGCCTGCCGTTCTATTCCGGTGATTCCGAACAAGATGCATAAAAGAAAAACACTCGCCGGCTGTACGAAAAGCTTCAAAATAATTGAGGCGCCGGTAAGACAGATGTGGGAAGAAAGCTGATAGCGGCTTAGTCCCGTCCCGACGGAAAATAAGGCTACCGGGGTGGCAGACGCAGATAATAGGCCTAAACTCTTTTCAAAAGGTCCGGGAAGACTTACTTCCGTCCACGAGCTCAAAAGTCCGAGCATTATTCCGATAATCACCGGATTCTTTATCGTTCTCCGCAACCCTTCGAAACAAGTACCCAAAACTGAAGCTTCTCGGCTTCGGGAAAGCTCCACGCCGACAGTAACCGCAGCCCAAAGCAAAAACACGTTCAGAGAGACGATGAAGGCGATGGAAGGTACGCAGTTTTCACCGAGCAAGGAAATTGCCAGCGGGATACCAAGCTGAACGTTATTGGAGAAAATAGCGCTCATCCCGAAAACCGTACTTTCGTCACCTCGGAGACGAAATAACCGACGGCCTAAGAAGAAAGAAAGGAGGAAAACCAGAACGCACGAGCCGAAGTACGCTGAACCGATGTTCCAATCGGGCGCAGGCAGATTAGAAGCTCCGCGAATCGTTTGGAACAGCAGGCAGGGAATGGCGATATTGAAAGCGAACTTAGCCAGCCCCTTACCGACATTAAAGTCAATAAGGCCAGCTTTTGCGGAAAAGTATCCGACCCCGACGAGAAAAAATAACGGGAAAGCGAGCAAAAAGTTCTGAAGAATCATCCCTCTGCACCTCGTGCGAAAAAGCCTCGGAATATGCGAGCCGATCAGAGGAAATTTTATGAAACAATTTGTCCCGCTTTCAATTCAGAATTACATAGGCATGGGACGTCCGTCGGACAATCTCATCCAGCCGTATACAATGCGGTAGCACACCCAGATACCGAGCACGACAAAACCTACAATCCAAATAACAAAGCCGATTAAAAATACGGCAAGGGCCAGACCTAATATCCAAACAACAACAATCCATAGCAAGGCATACCAAAAGGTGCGGATCTGCCAGGAGAAATGACTGTCCAAATACGTGCCTCGGACGTCGCTGCGCTCTACATAATTGATAATGACGGCAATAATGGAAGGCCAGCCGAAGACAAAGGCCGTCGCGATAGAGGCGCCGGTAAAAACGCCGATCAAAATGGATAAGGCATGCAGGCCGTAGACGACTCGGGTAACTGTCACCAGGCTCGGGGGAACGGGGGCTCTCGGTACCCCGTTTTCATCCGTTACAATCGGATAATCGTTCATATGCGCCTCCATCCTTTATGGCGTATCGTAATAGTTGTTAATTTTGTACACCAACTATAGCGGGATAGACTCAGTGCTTGTGCTTTTTGAGTTCTCGAGAATGAAACACTGTGCAAATTTTGGTATCGGAGAATGACATGAGAATTCTGTTAGTAGAAGACGACGAAATGATTGGGGAAGCCGTCGCTGACGGTCTTAAGGGTGAAGGTTATGCCGTCGATTGGGTCAAAGACGGAAACTCCGCAATCATTGCCCTGGATACCACTCCGTTTTCCTTAGTCATTCTTGACCTCGGGCTGCCCGGCAAAGACGGTCTCACGGTATTGAAAGAACTCCGTTTCCGTAAAAATCACACACCCGTCCTAGTCACTACAGCTCGCGACACCGTAAACGACCGCATTGAAGGCCTGGACGCGGGTGCCGATGATTACCTTATCAAACCCTACGATTTGGATGAATTAAGCGCTCGAATCCGTGCGCTTCTGCGCCGCTCGGCCGGAAGAAGCGATCCGATCATCCGCAGAGGACGCCTCACTATTAATCCTTCGACACGCGAAGTACTGTTTAACGGCGAATCCGTCCTCTTGTCCAGTAAAGAATACGCACTTCTGTTTGCGCTGGCCGAGCGCCCGGGAATCGTATTGTCCAGAGCACAGTTGGAAGAGAAGCTCTACAACTATGAATCTTTAATCGGCTCCAACGCAATTGAAGTTCATATTCACCATCTTCGTAAAAAACTCAGCGAAGACAGTATCAAGACCGTTCGCGGAGTGGGCTACGTCCTCGAAACCTAATGTACTCAATCAAGACCCGGCTCCTCGTTGCACTGAGCATCGTACTGGCTCTGACAACCATTGCAACCGGAGCGGCTATGTATTACTCGGTCCAGCGGGAAGTAGACCGCCTGCTGGACGATTCTCTGCGCGAAGTCGCGCTTTCTTTTGACAATATTCGCTCCCAGGACGTGGTGCAGCTTAAGCGCCGCTTCGGAAACCGCGAGCAGGGCGTCGTCGTACAAATTTACGATCCGATCAGCGGAGCAGTAGCCTTATCCAGACGGATGGAGTCTCTTCCGGTGATGGACCGTGTAGGGTTTTCGGATTTTCAGCTGAACGGCAAAACTTGGCGTGCCTACACTTTTTTAAATCCGTACGGACAAATTGTTGAAGCGGCTCAGCCGAGATTCATTCGGAGCGAAATCGCCTTTCAAACGGCAAAACCGGTACTTCTCCCGCTTTTTGTCATGATCCTTTTAGTAGGACTTGTCGTTTGGGTCATCATCGGACAGGGCTTTCATGCACTCAATAAGACCACGGGCGCCATCGCCAGGCGTTCACCGTCTTCTCTGCAGCCTTTATCCATGAAAGGCATGCCGCGCGAGATATCGCCCTTGGTAAACGCACTAAACGACCTTTTAGGACAGCTTGGAGAAAGTATCAAGGCCCAGCAGCGCTTTGCCTCAGATGCCGCCCATGAGCTTCGAACGCCTCTGACTGCGCTTACGCTTCAAATTCAGCTTGCCGAAAGGGCTAAGACAGACGAGGCGAGGGCAAAGGCTTTCGCTCGCTTAAAGGACGGCGTCAAACGTGCAACTCGTCTTGTAACTCAGCTCCTTACAATGGCTCGTCTGGATCCGGACAATCGCTCCAGACCTTTTCTTCCGGTTGATATGACGCAGTTGGCTCGATCGGTTGCGGAAGATCTCAGTCCAATTGCCGAACAGAAGCAAATTCATTTGTGGGCTGTCTCGGAGACTCCGACCGTCGTCGTCGCCAACGAAGACGCGCTTCGACTGCTCATGACAAACCTATGCGATAACGCGCTTCGGTACACCCCTGAAGGCGGGGAAATTCGGATCGAGACGCTTATCAAGGACGCCGAAGCCTCTATTCGAGTCTGTGACAACGGTCCCGGAATACCCGAAGCCGAGCGCGAAAGAATCTTTGAACGCTTCTATCGGGCGGAAGGAACGAAAACAATTCCGGGCACCGGCCTGGGACTCGCAATCGTGCGCCGCGTCGCTGAGCTGCACGGCGGCAAGCCCTCTATTTCTGAAGGGATTGGCGGAAAGGGCGTCTGCTTTAGCATCGACTTCCCGATCTGCAAGGCAGCGGTTGAAAATCAGCCCTCTGCCGACGATGAATAGGAGACATACTTTTTTACCTTAGCCCTTTGAAGATTAAGGCTTAATTAAGTCCAAAATTTAATATAGAAAGCAATCTTTCCGCTCATTTCTTAGGAGAAAAGGAAGCATGTTTTTTAATAAGCTTCTCAAGCCGGCTGTTCTGACCATCGCTTGTGCAGCGGCTTTAACTGCCGGTTCTTTCGGTAATGTGTCCGTCTTCCCCGAGGCTCACGCTCAGACATCTCAGCTTTCCGGTCTTCCGGACTTTACAAAGTTAGTCGAAGACAACGGAAAGGCCGTTGTCAGCATTTCTACTGTAAAGAAAGCAAAACGCGTCGGCCCTCAGAACGGCATGCCCGACGAGCAGCTTGAAATGCTGCGTCGTTTCGGCTTTCCCTTTCCTTTCGGTGATTTCAACGGCCCGGGTATGACGCCCGAACGCCGCGGCCAGGGCTCCGGCTTCATCATCGATCCGAACGGCATCATCCTCACGAACAACCACGTTGTCGACGGAGCCGATGAAGTCACTGTTCATCTTACGGACAAGCGTGAATTCAAGGCCAAGGTTCTGGGCACAGATCCTAAAACCGATATTGCTGTCATCAAAATTGAAGGGAAAGACCTGCCCGTCGTAAAACTCGGAAAATCGGAAAACGTTAAAGTCGGAGAATGGGTTGCCGCCATCGGCGCTCCCTTCGGACTGGACAATACCGTCACGGCAGGAATTGTCTCCGCTAAAAGCCGCAATCTTCCCGACGAGCAGTTTGTTCCCTTCATCCAGACCGACGTTGCCGTCAACCCGGGTAACTCCGGCGGACCGCTCTTCAACATGAAGGGAGAAGTTATCGGTATCAACTCTCAAATTTTCTCTACTTCCGGCGGTTTCATGGGCTTGTCTTTTGCCATTCCGATCGATCTGGCTGTCCAGATCAAAGACGAGCTGATGAAAAACGGCAAGGTCTCCAGAGGCCGACTCGGCATCCTGATGCAGCAGCTCACGCCTGAACTAGCTAAAAGCTTTAATTTGAAAGAAGCTAAAGGCGCCCTGATCGCTCAGATCGAAAAGGACGGCCCTGCCGACAAAGCCGGTCTGCGTGACGGAGACATCGTCATCGAATACAACGGTAAACCGATTGCCGATATCAGAGAACTGTCCCAGGCGGTTGCTTCTACAAAGCCCGGTGCCAAAGTCAAGGTTAAGGCCATGCGTGAAGGCAAATCTGTCAGCCTCGTCATCGTGGTCGGAGAAATGCCTACCGACGGAAAATTGAACTTTAAGAAGCCTGCCGCTTCTCAGAACAATGCCCTCGGCGCTAACGTCAGACCGCTCAATGACAAGGAAAAGAAACGCGTTTCTAACGGATTGTTTGTTGAGTCCGTGTACGGCGCGGCTGCGGAAGCGGGAATGCGCAGAGGCGACATCATCATCAGTGCCGGCGGTAAGAAAATCCGTACTGAAAAGGACTTGAATGAAGTCGTCAGTAAAGCCAAAGGCAGCTTGGCGGTTCTCGTTGACCGAAACGGAAGCCGGGAATTCATCCCCGTAAAACTTTCGGACGAAGTGAAGAAGTAAGCGGTAATAAATGCTTACCCTATGACAAACGGCTCGTTTTCAGAGCCGTTTGTATTATTAGGATTTGTAGTGGAGAATCCGGAAGTTTATCTCCTTCAGATTGTCGGCATTCCGGTCCGGTTTGCCGGCTTTTGTTTTTGGGAGTTCCTTTACCCAGGCAATGCGCCGGGGGGATTTATAAGAAGCCAGGATTGGCTTGAGTCTTACAGTCAGTTCCGCATCCGAAGGCAGTTTCTGCTCATCTCTCGGAACCAGCAGTGCCGTCACAATGGCTCCCCAAGTCTCGTCAGGAAGACCTAAAACCAAAGCCTCTTTAACCTCGGGAATCGTTTCCAGAGCCTCTTCAACTTCCGCGGGATAGACATTCTCTCCGCCGCTCAGGATAACGTCCTTACGGCGGGCAAAGACGCGTACTGAGCCGTCCGAATCAACTTCTCCGATATCTCCGCTGTCAAACCAGGCGCCGGGCACCAGAGGCTTTCTTCCCCAGTAACCGTGCATCAGCATCGGCCCTTTGATAAAAAGATGTCCGTCTTCTGACTTTATCTGAACACCCTTATTGATTTTCCCGCTTCCGCAGGTGCGCCGATATCGTTCGGCAAACGGTGTGGTCACGACATTGCTCGCTGTCTCGGTCATCCCGTAGGTCAAAATAACCGGAATGCCTTTATCCTCAGCTTCTGCTTTCAGTTTTTCCGATGTCGGAGCTCCGCCGACCAAAAGCGCTTTCAGGTTTTTTGACGGACGCCATTCGGGTGCTTCATCAAAAATCATGCGCAGCATCGTCGGGACGATAGAAGAGTAGGTGACGCGATCAACCTCCAGACGACGAAGGTACTCTTTCGGCGAGAACTTCGGGCCGAGCGCGATTGCCGATCTAGCAATCAAAGACCTCGTGAGAATGGAGAAACCTCCGATACGCGCGGGCGAAATCGACAGCTGCCAAACATCGCCGGGACTGAGAGGAATATTATCTCGAGAGGCCTCTGCGCTGGCAGCCAATGCTTCTCGAGTAAGAATCGCCGGTTTGGGCAGCCCGGTGGTCCCGGAAGTGAACAAGATAACAGCCGTATTTTCCGGCAAATGATGATCCAGCCCTTCAATGCTTGCCAGAAGCGTATTGCGTTCGTGCTCGGTAAGACCGGGATGAAGAAGCAGTATCGGCTGCTTGCGCTCTAAGAGCGCAAACACCTTTATCAGCGTATCAAGATCAGGGCGCGCAACCAGCGGATAGGGCCGCGCATCACCGAGCTGAGGCAGGATGTCTCGTACCTTTTCGGCGAGCACTCCGTATGTCAGACAATCACCGTTGCTGCGGACAGCCACAGCATCAGGGGCTTCCTCTGCCGCGGTCAGTACCGAAAGCTTGTGATCTAAATCGATCGACATATTCCCTCTCGGCTTAAGGGAGACGAGGGAACTTCTTAAAGTTAGGACGACGCTTCTCGAGGAATGCCTCTTTGCCTTCTTTGCCTTCTTCGGTCATGTAGTACAAGAGCGTGGCATTGCCTGCCAGTTCCTGCAAACCGGCCTGGCCGTCGCAGTCCGCATTCAAGGCTGCTTTCAGACAGCGAATAGCGATCGGAGAATTGGCAAGGATCTCACGGCACCACTGCACGGTTTCCGCTTCCAGTTCTTCATAAGGGACGACCGTGTTTACTAAGCCCATTTCTAACGCTTCCGTAGCATCGTAGAAACGGCAGAGGAACCAAATCTCACGGGCTTTCTTCTGACCGACAATACGAGCCATGTAGGAAGCACCCCAGCCGCCGTCAAAAGAACCGACGCGGGGACCGGTTTGGCCGAAGCGTGCATTGTCAGCCGCAATCGTAAGATCACACATCATGTGAAGAACGTGTCCTCCGCCGACGCACCATCCGGCTACCATTGCGATGACGGGTTTAGGGCAGGTTCTTATTTGACGCTGGAAATCCAAAACGTTCAGACGCGGAACGCCGTCGCCGCCGACATAGCCTCCGTTGCCTCGGACCTTCTGATCTCCGCCGGAGCAAAAGGCATCTTTCCCTTGACCGGTGAGAATAATGACACCGATGTTTTCATCGTCGCGAGCGTCTGCCAAAGCCGTTTCCATTTCTCTCACGGTCAGCGGACGGAATGCATTGCGCACCTGCGGACGATTAATCGTAATTTTGGCAATCCCTTCTTCCGATTTCTCGTAAAGAATATCTTCGAAGTCTCCGGCTTTTTTCCATTCCGGAACTCGGGGAAGATGTGACGTATCCAACATCGGCTGCATTTTTAATTCCTCAATACGTAAATAATGGGCAAATTTTAGTGGCTATCCGCTTTGATTTCAGAAACCAGCGCGTTCCATTTCGGTTTTTCTGCGGCGATAAATGCGGCAAACTCATCCGCTCCCGAAAATACCGGCTCAGCACCGAGTTTTAAGATTTTTTGCTTGGCATCCTCCGAATTCTTTAATGCTTTAATGGCGTCGGAGAATTTCTTCACAACAGGAGCGGGCGTTCCTTTCGGCAGCACGAATCCGTCCCAAGCGTAAAGTTCATATCCCTCGACACCTGCCTCTTTCATCGTCGGAACATCCGGTGCAGCCGACAGGCGCTCCGGCGTCGTAACGGCAAGGGCTTTTAAGGCTCCTTTGCGGATATGAGGAAGGACGTTGCTGCTCACGTCGATCATAAAAGGAATTCGGCCGGCTAATACTTCTACCAGAGCTGCCGCACCGCCAGCGTGCGGAATGTGGGTAAGTTTTGTACCGGTTACCTGGGCAAAATACTGTCCTGCAAGATGGCTGGTTGTTCCTACGCCCGAAGAAGCGAAATTGACCTCTCCGGGATGTTCCTTAGCGTACTTGATCAAGGAAGGTAAATCCGTCACGCCGGGAATCGCCTTCGGATTTAGTACCATGATCAAACCGATCTTAGAAAGCTGGCCGACGGGGATCAGATCTTTCATCGGATCGAAGTTTGTCGTCTTATAAAGGAGCGGATTGACGCAGAAGATACCGTTAGTGACGTAACCGAACGTCTTTCCGTCAGAAGCTGCCTGGACGACGGAACTTGTTCCGATATTTCCGCCGGCTCCGGGACGATTGGCTATCCATACCGTGCTTCCTAAATTCTTGGATAAGTATTCAACTTCGGATCGAGCCAGATTGTCTCCGCCTCCGCCCGGAGGAAAGGGAACCACCAAACAAACTTCTTTTTTCTCTTGAGCAAAGGCCGGTGCCTGAGTCATTAAAAGTAAAGAGATAAGGCTCAGCCCGAAATCACGTCTTTTCATATTGTTACCCTTAAAATAATGTACCGTATGGTACAGTACATTCAGAGATGCAAAGCAAAGAGTTCTCAAAATGAAGACCGAAATCGTTCCGAAAAGTAACACTCCTAAAACAAAACGAGGTGAAGATCGCAAGAAAAAGCTGCTGAATACGGCGATCAAAGTATTTTTGGAACATGGCTATGAAGGAGCTTCTTTAGAAAAGATCATCTTGGACGCCGGCGGTTCACGATCAACCATCTATTCGTTATACGGATCTAAGAAGGGTCTTTTTCTAGCCTGCCTGAAAAGTTTGGTGGAGGAAGTTTATTTCGCATACGCAGAACATTACGATGAGTCACGTCCGTGGGAAGACGAACTCATTGTTTTTGGCAAGGTCTTTCTGACTTCGATCTTGGACGACCGAGCCGTCAATACTTCCCGACTGATTTTCTCACAGGCCGCCAAAGACCCCGATATCGGGAATTGGTACTACCGCGAGGGCGCGGAGTTAAGTTACCTGTGCTTTGCTAAAGTGCTGGAAAACAAGCTTCCGCTGAGTTTAGAGGAGCTCAAACCGCTGGCTCAGCATTACATTGAAATGCTCAAGTCTGACCTCTATATGAAACGTCTCTGCGGCGTCTCGGTCTCTTTGAACGATCAAATCGTCCAAGACGAAGTCCGTCTCTGCGCCGACATTTTTATTAAATATCTCAAAGCTAGAATCGGACAGACTTAAGCTGCCGAGACTGCAAGGCGCAGTTGTCTGCAAACACAAGACCTCTTAAAGATCGTTTTCAATTCCTTAGGCGTTATCCCTAGAAAACCGTTTTTTCTTCTGTGAGTCGTCTTATCATTCAGCTTAATTTTTTAGTTACATCAATTTTCGGGTCATGCTCGATTCTTTTTACTTGCAATACCTCTTCGGCGGATTTGTCAGTCTTATCGTTATTACAAATCCGCTCTCCAAGATTCCGCTTTTCATCAGTCTGACGCAAGGTATGTCTTTAGACGTGCGTAAAAAGCAGGCCAACTGGTCTTGTTATTACGCCGCAGCCATCATGCTGGTGAGCCTGGCGGCGGGTAACCTGCTGCTCGTCTTCTTCGGCATCTCTTATGGAGCGCTTCGTATTTCCGGCGGTTTTGTTGTCGGGATCATCGGCTACCAGATGCTTTTCGGCTCCCGTGATCAGGGCGGTGCGCCGGTTGTGCGCCGCGACAAGGACGATTATTCCTTCTTCCCCATTGCGATGCCGGGTATCAGCGGCCCCGGTACGATCGCTGTCGTTATCGGTATTGCTTCCGAAATCGCTGAACTTCCCAACGTTATGGACATGGCCGGCGCGTTTTTCATGACCGGCGTCGCCATTGTTTTAACCTGCGCCGTGACCTGGATCGTTTTACGTTCAGCAGATTACATTTCCGGCCGTTTAGGACCTTCGGGTACCGCCGTGCTGACCAAATTGATGGGCTTTCTGCTCATCTGCATCGGTGTACAGTTCATCGGCTCCGGTATCAGAACCTTCATTGCAGGTTCCTAAATCTAAATATCCAGCAAAAAGCCGGCTCACCGCCGGCTTTTGCATTTGGGTTCAAAACGAGACGACTATTCGGTCGTCACGCTCTTAGCGAGGTTTCTCGGTTTGTCCACATCTGTTCCTTTTGCAATGGCCGTGTGATAGGCCAGCAGCTGAAGAGGAATAACATGAAGGATCGGAGAAAGAACGCCGTAATTTTCCGGAAGCTGAATAACATGCATGCCTTCAGACGGCTGAATATTGCATCCTTGGTCCGAGAACACGAACAACTCGCCCTTACGCGCACGAACTTCTTCCATGTTGCCTTTGAGTTTTTCCAACAGCTCATCATTAGGAGCAACGGTAACTACAGGCATTTCGGCATCGACCAGTGCAAGCGGTCCGTGTTTGAGTTCGCCGGCCGGATAGCCCTCGGCATGTAAGTAGCTGATTTCTTTTAGCTTCAGAGCGCCTTCCAAGGCGATCGGGTAATGCATTCCGCGTCCGAGGAATAAAGCATTGTTCTTCTGCGCAAATACAGAAGCCCACTCTTTGATCTCATTTTCTTTTTCGAGAATTGCTCGCATCGCCTCAGGCAGATGGCGCATATCTTGCAGACGAGCCTTTTCTTCCTCCTCGGACAGCAGACCTTTTTCTTTAGCAATGGCAGAGGTCATCAGGAAGAGGGAGGCCAGCTGTGTTGTAAAGGCTTTTGTAGACGCGACACCGATCTCTACGCCCGCGCGGGTAATGTAGTGGGCGCGAGTCCTTTTCACCATTGCGCTCGTTGCGACATTGCAAATCGTCATCGTCATGTCCATGCCCAGACTCTTGGCATGTTCCAGTGCTGCGAGCGTATCAGCAGTTTCTCCGGACTGAGAGATAGTAAGGACAAGCGTATCTTTATCGGGAACGGATTCTCGATAACGGTATTCGCTCGCAATCTCTACATCACATGGGACTTTTGCGAGAGACTCCAGCCAATACTTGGCGACCATTCCCGCGTAATAACTCGTGCCGCAGGCAAGAATCAAAACGCGTTTGAGGCGCTTAAACATGGCAGGAGTTTCGTGCCCGAAGATGGAGCTGGAAATACCGACAACACCTTCCAAGGTATCGGAAATCGCCTGAGGCTGCTCAAAGATTTCCTTCTGCATGTAATGCGTGTAGGGTCCGAGCGCAATATTCTGGCTGAAACCTTGAACAACTGAGACGGGACGGTCAACTCTGACAAACTGATCGCCCTGAAGAGAGTAAATCTCGGCCGACTGCTGCTGAACGTCGGCCACATCGCCGTCTTCCAAGTAAATGAAACGGTCCGTGACGCCGGCTAAAGCCATAGGATCAGATGCAGCAAAGTTTTCGTTTTCCCCTAAAGCAATCACAAGAGGCGCTGCGACCCGTGCCGCGACAATACGACCCGGTTCATCTTTGCAGGAAATAGCCAACGCGAAAGCGCCGCGAATGCGTCGTAAAACGTTTTCTACGGCTTCCAGTAAGTCGCCTTTGTAATAAAAGTGAACTAAGTGAGCAATCACTTCGGTATCTGTCTGACTGACAAATTCGTAGCCCTTGCCGATTAGCTCTTCTTTTAAGGAAGCGTAGTTTTCAATAATCCCGTTGTGAACAACGGCAATCTGATTATTTGAAAAAAGCGGATGTGTGTTGCGAATTTCAGGGGCGCCGTGTGTAGCCCACCTAGTGTGAGCAATACCGGTAGGCCCTTTAACCTCATCCTCTTCCGTTTGTCTGATCAGATCCTGAACGCGCTTAACCGTTCGGGAACGTTTCAGCTCGCCGTCATCAACAACGGCGACACCGCAAGAGTCGTACCCGCGATACTCCATCCGGCGAAGACCTTCCGTCAGGATGGGAACGATATTTCTATAACTTACGCCCGCAACAATTCCGCACATAGTTTGATATTCCTTATTTTTTCTTTACCGGGCGTTTCCAACCCTTAATTTCTGTTTGTCTCACACGACTGATAACCAGTGTATTGTCATTGACGTCCTTGGTCACTGTCGTTCCAGCGCCTACGGTCGCACCCTTACCAACTTTTACGGGTGCTACCAGCTGGGTATCGCTGCCGATAAAACAGTCGTCCTCAATGACGGTTCTAAATTTGTTGGCGCCGTCGTAGTTGCAGGTAATGGTTCCCGCTCCTATATTGACACCGGAGCCCATCGTTGTATCACCTATATAAGTCAGGTGGTTAACCTTTGAGCCTTTACCGATGTCGCTTTTCTTAATTTCGACAAAGTTCCCGATGTGTACTTCATCAGACAAAGCGGTTCCGGGACGAAGGCGCGCGAAGGGACCGATTTTGACAATTTCGCCGACTAAAGCCTGATCAAAATGTGAATAAGCATCGATGACCGTCCCGCTGCCGATTTTTGTGTTCTTTATGACGCAATACGGACCGACAACAACCTTGTCTCCAAGAACCACATCGCCTTCGAAAACGCAGCCGACATCAATAAAAACGTCTTTACCGCAGGTCAGTGTTCCGCGGATGTCGATGCGGTTCTTATCTGCCAATCGAACCCCTTTCTCCAGGAGTTCTTTCGCCTGACGAAGCTGATACGCGCGTTCCAGACCTTCAAGCTGAACCTTGCTGTTGGCTCCCTCGACTTCCCAGGCATTTTGAGCCATAACGGTTTTAATTTCCCGGCCTTCAGCAGCAGCCATGGCAACCAAATCCGTTAGATAGTATTCCTGCTGTTTATTGTCATTTTTAAGGCTGCCGAGCCAGCGTTTCATTTCTTTAGAAGGAAGGACCATAAAGCCGGTATTCACTTCCCTAATGGCTCTCTGATCCTCTGAGGCATCCTTTTCTTCAACGATACCGATCACCTTTCCTTCTTTTCTCAAGATGCGCCCGTAGCCCTTCGGATTATCCAGCTCAATAGTTAACAGAGAAAAACCGTCTCCGGCTGCTTTCTCAAGCGTCGAAAGAGTTTCGGTAGAGATAAGCGGGACATCTCCGTAAAGGATAAGCGTCGGTTCTTCAGGATTAATCGCTTCAAGCGCCTGCTGCACGGCGTGCCCCGTCCCTTTCTGTTCTTTTTGAAGGACAAAGCTAACGGGCTGATCGGCCATCGCTGCTTTGACCTCTTCTGAACCATGTCCTACGACGACGATAATTTTTCCGGCGTCGGGAAGCTTTCTAGCGGCTTCCACAACATGTTCAAGCATGGGTTTACCGCCGACCGGCTGAAGAACTTTAGGCAAATGCGAAAACATTCTTTTACCGAGGCCGGCTGCCAAAATAACAATATTCATAAAACGAAGAGCTAAAGTTACTGAGCAATATAGAGATATTTATCTTTGTTTTCCTGCCAATTGCGAACGCACTCACGATTCATGCGAAGCGGCAGGAGAGAGCCGACAATCTGTCCGATACCGGCCGCCAGGAATCCGCCGAGCAGTGCCGGGAACTCTTCCCCGAGACCAGTGAAGGAAAGCACGCCCCAAACAGCAGAACCTGCGATAATGGAAAGCCAGCATCCCAACGTGGTCGAACGTTTCCAGTAGAGACCAAGAGTCAAAGGCCAGAATGCGCCGATTACCGGAAACTGATAAGCCATTGCCGCAAGTTCGTAGATCGGTGTACCTTCCATGAGAAGCGCGTAAGTCAGAACGCCAATGGCGAACACTACGAGAGAGATACGCATCGCTTTCAGCTCTCTTTGGTCGCTCAGAGGCATCAGGTTTCTCAAGACGTTTTCTACGAAGGTAGTTGTCGGCGCCAGCATCGTGGCAGATGCCGTCGACATCACGGCGGACAACACCGCTCCGAAGAACATAATTCTGAGCCACAGGGGCATGTATTCCTTAATGAACGTCGGCAGAATTTCCTGCGGAGCATCGGCCATCAGCTTGGAAGCAAGTTCCGGTGCTCCGACTGTTGCTGCGATGACGATAAACATCGGAACGAAAGCAAACAGCAGATAGAAAGAGCCGCCCAAGATCGGGCCGTAACAGGCGATCTTTTCACTTTTCGCCGACATCACGCGCTGGAAAACGTCCTGCTGAGGAAGCGACCCGATCATCATGGTGATGGCTGCGGAAATCCAGAACATCCATGATTTGAAATTATTTTCAGGCAGGATTCTGAAAAGGTCATTTTGTACGGCATACTCGGTCACCTTGCCGGGGCCTCCGGCCATGGATCCGGCAAAATAAGCCACCAGTACCAGACCGATCACAATAATGATCATCTGGAAGAAGTCGGTCAGCGCCACCGACCACATACCGCCGAAAACCGTGTAAATCAGAACCACAATCGTGCCGACGATCATTGCATTGCTGACCGAAACATAGCCTTCCGTCAGAAGATGAATGACGAGTCCGAGCGCAGCTACTTGAGCAGCAACCCAACCGAGGTACGAGAGAACAACGAAGATAGAACAGCAGAGCTCAACCGAAACTCCGTAGCGGCGTCTGTAAAAGTCACCGATGGTCAGCAAACTCATTCGATACAGTTTTCTGGCGAAAAACATACCGACGAGGATAAGCGCCATACTTGAGCCGAAAGGCTCTTCAACAACGCCTTCTAAACCGTTTTTAATAAATTGACCGGGTAAACCAAGTACGGTCTCACTTCCGAACCAGGTAGCAAAAGTTGCCGTAATCACCATGACCAGCGGAAGCGAACGTCCGGCCAAAGCGTAGTCGGTTGTACTACGAACTCGTGTCGCGGCAAAGAGACCGATAGCGACCGTGCAGAGCAAATATAAACCAACGAACAGAGTCAGTTTCACTGCTTCTAGACCCTCAGAAAAATGACTAAAAAACGGGGCTGACTAATACACGTCACTCCGGCCTTAAGTCTTTTAATTGTAGATAAAAAGTGGGTGTCTTAAAAGAAAAAAGGGGCCTAAGCCCCATTTTTCGTAAAAATACAACTTTAGGCTTGCTGAATGCCGGCCAACAGCCAGCCGGTCTTGCCTTCCTTCGGCTTAACCAGATTCCAGATTTCTTTGATTTCCGTCGGTTCGCCGTTTTCCTTCAAGCTGCCTGTAAACAGAACAGAAGCTACATACTCTGTCGGGGTTGTCTCAAATCCGGCTAAGGAAGCATTCAGATTGACAATTTCCGTCAGGTTAGCACCCTTGATTTCGCGACGCTTGTGTGTGAGTTCAATAAACAGATCATCTGTTGTGTAGTTGGACAGATCATCCATATCACCGCTGTCCCATGCTTTTTGAAGCATCTTAAAGTAAGCTGTGGACATGTTCAGGAACTCTTCCTGATTGAAATCAGCCGGTGCGCCGTAGGTAGATTCCGAGGCCGCTGCGGGCTCATCGGAGAACTGATCCATAGCAGAACCGGGGCGAACAGCCTGAGCAGGATTAAAAGCGGGCTGTTCTCTTACGGCAGCTTCGCTTCGGCTTTGTCCAAAGTCGGCATCCTGGGTCGGTTGAGCGGCAGGAGCGCCGGCAGATGCTGCAGATGCTCCGCTCTTACGAGCTGCGAAGAAGCGGAATGCCACTACGGCCAGCAGGATAAGCGTCAGAATCATAAGCATCTGGGCAAATCCTTCGCCGAGACCGAGCATATTCGCCAAGGCCATAAAGCCCAAGGCCGCAGCTGCACCGATTAAAAGGCGCTTGCCCATACTCATCGGAGCCTTCGCGGCTGCACCGGCGGCTGCGGCAGTTGCCGGGCGCTTGGTGGCAGCAGCGGAGGGAGCTTTGAAGGGGGAAGAAGGAGCTGCCTTCGGAACGCTCATAGAACGACCGAAACTTGCACCGCCTCCGAGTCGGGCAGCCGAGGCATCCAATGTGATGGAAACCAGAGAGAGACCAATAAGGAGGGCTGCTAAGAATTTTTTCATGTAGATCCTCAAATTAGTTTTTATATCCGATATGTAAAGCTGTGATCCCAAAGGTTAAATTCTTCCATTCGACCTTATCGAACCCAGCCTCGCGCATGATTTTAGCAAGAGTTTTTTGATCGGGGTGCATCCGAATAGACTCTGCGAGGTAACGATAATTTTCAGAGTGTCCGGCGATCTTTGCCGAAAGAAACGGCATCACTTTAAAGGAATAAAAATCGTAGAAAGGACGCATCAAAGCATTGGGTTTAGAGAACTCCAGAACCATCAGTCTGCCGCCCGGTTTCAAAACACGCTGCATTTCTTTGAGCGCCCGATCCTTGTGCGTCATATTCCTTAAACCGAACGACACAATGAGGACATCGAAATACCCGTCAGGGAAGGGCAGATACTCCGCATCACAGGTAAGAACATAAGGATGGTAACCGGCATTTTTCAGACGTTCGTCTCCTATCTTCAGCATCTCATGATTGATATCTGATAACCACACCTCTCCGGTACCTGAAAGTTTCTTCTGAACGAGAAGCGACATATCACCGGTGCCTCCTGCGATATCCAAAACCTTCATCCCCGATCTAATTTCCGCGCGATCAATCGCATACTGCTTCCACAGCCGATGCATACCGAATGACAGCACGTCATTCATTAAATCGTATTTCGGAGCAACTTGGTCGAAAACAGCCTTTACCTGTTTTTCTTTGTCGGTTTCTTTAACTTTCGAAAAGCCGAAATCCGTTAGTTTTTCAGCTTGATTCTCTTTTTGATTCTGTTCGTTCATATCAGTGGTGACTCGGGCACTTCTTCTTCGGAGGCTCTTCAAAACGTTTATTGGCAGGATCGTTCGGGTCACGGCTCGCACCGGCCGCTTTCAAATCCTCCAAGTAAGCCTGCCAGAGTGAGTCTTTGTTCTTGCCTAATTCTTCCAAGTAGTCATAGGAATAAATTCCGCTGTCGTGTCCGTCACTGAATTTAATTTGCAAGGCATAGGATCCGATAGGAAGAATTTCCAAGACATCGACATCACGTTTGCCGACCTGAAGCTTTGCCTGGTCGGGAGTATGTCCCTGAACTTCTGCAGAAGGAGAAAATACTCTTAAAAATTCGAAGGGCAGCTCATAGCGATCATTCCCGTACTCAATAGCGAGGAGCCGGGATTTCTTTTTTAATTCGATACTGGTAGGTAATCTCATACAATCTCCTTTGCGCAAATTTTAAAGTTAAAACTTTAGTTTTTACCTCTCGTTCCGAAGTTTTCGCCGAGGAGGTCCGCACTCAGATTTGCTTTCTTCTGTTTTGCTTAGGTAAAATGGTTAACTTCGCACCCGTAGCTCATTTGGATAGAGTACTGCCCTCCGAAGGCAGGGGTAGTGGGTTCGACTCCCGCCGGGTGCGCCATCTCAGGAAGCTTTCACAGCTCCTCGCTTACGACCGATTTCAAGATATAGAGCTTGTCGTTCTCTCGAATCTTTTCTTTAAGTTTGAAAGTCACATGCTCGCCCTTCAAAACTCTTTCCACCGGTTTTTCATCTACGTAGGGATTATCAAGCGTGGCATAGACTGCACCTGTCGTGGGTCCGGTAATAAGAAGCTTATCTCCGACATTAAGTTCAGCCGCCTGTACCAAAAATTCGGCAACCTGAGCCTTGGCAAAATACTTAATTCCTTTTCCCGCATAAATCTTTCTCTCGGTCGCCTGTGAGCCGTAACGATTGCTCCATTCGCCCATGGTCTGACCAAGATAGTAACCGCCCCAGAAACCGCGGTTATAAACAGTCGCTAACTGAGCGTCCCAGCTCTTGCTGATTGCTTCATTCCATTCGCCCGTCAGGGCTTGGCGAATCGCCTGGTCATATGCTTCCACGACAGTTCTGACATACTCAGGTCCGCGGGCACGGCCTTCGATCTTAAAGACGCGGACACCGGCCTTGATCATCTGATCCATGAAGCCGATTGTCTTCAGATCCTTTGGCGACATGATGTACTGGTTGTCAATTTCCAGCTCGACATCGCGCTCCTTGTCCTTGACGATGTAAGCGCGGCGGCACGTCTGCATGCAGGCACCTCGGTTTGCGCTCTTTCCTGCGTTATTCAGGCTAAGGTAGCATTTGCCGCTCACGGCCATGCAAAGAGCACCGTGACAGAACATCTCAATTCTGATTAAGTCGCCTCTAGGCCCCGTAATGCGCTGCTGCTGAATCTCATCGTAAATTCGTTTTACCTGGCGAAGATTCAGTTCTCTTGCCAAAACCACGACATCAGCGAACTGGCTGTAAAACTTCAGCGCCTCCACGTTGGAAATATTGAGCTGCGTGGAAAGGTGAACTTCTACCCCTTGCTGCCTGCAGTACATCATAACGGCAGCATCCGAGGCGATCACCGCAGATATCTTAGCTTCTTTTGCCGCATCGACGATTTGTCTCATCAGCGGCAAATCTTCGTCGTAAATAACCGTGTTCACGGTTAAATAACTCTTCACGCCGCGTTCAGCACAGAGCGAAGCAATCTCTTTGAGATCGTCGATCGTAAACTCATTGGCTGATTTTGAACGCATGTTCAGCGTTCCGATGCCGAAGTAAACAGAATCTGCTCCGGCCTGAAAGGCCGCAGCCAATGACTCGCGAGACCCCACCGGGGCCATAATTTCAAAATCTTTTCTATCCATACTAATAATTCAATGGGTCAACATCGATATACCAAGAACCCTTCGCTTTTAGAGAAAGGGCTTCCGGCTGAAATCGATTTAAAAATTTCTGCATCTCCACTTTGCTGTCCGCCTCGATCAATAGCTGTCCCCTCTCTATATCCATGACTTTTTGAACCGTCAGCGGAACGGGTTCGAAAATTCGTATGGACGGACTTTTGATTTTCTCGGCCAGTGCCTTAAGTTTTTGCAAAAAAGCCAGGACCGAAGAAATCTCTTTGCCCTCTGCGACAATCAAAGCCTGAGCAGAAAAAGGCACCATGAAACTCTCGCGTCGGGCTTCAAGCTCACCGGCTGCGAACCCTTCATAATCCTGGGACTTCAGGTGTTTAAAAATGTCATCTTCGGTGTAACGCGTTTGAATTAAAACCTTACCCTCCGTTTTATCTCTGCCGGCCCTTCCCGAAACCTGCATCAATACGGAAAACAACCGTTCCCTAGCCCTATAGTCGGAAGAAAACAGCTGAGGATCAGTATTTAACACGACGACGAGCCCCACGTTTTTAAAATCGTGTCCTTTTGCGACAATCTGGGTACCGATGAGGATGTCAACGTCCCCATTATGAACGGC
>ENA-USYV01000743-USYV01000743.1-human-gut-metagenome-genome-assembly--contig:-NODE-743-length-36271-cov-13.018290_pt1 | contig 36271 bp, 35 predicted proteins | sample MGYA00250066_ERZ773514 | MGnify/ENA primary metagenome ERZ773514 (study PRJEB29103, sample SAMN06112049) | human gut metagenome | biome: human gut; feature: ankylosing spondylitis patient; material... | reverse complement strand
CCGTCATTGAGAAATTGTTAAAGAGCCGTGCCGCAAGCAAAACTGCTTTGTTGTAAAAGCACGGGAACATTATCGTTTACTGTTTTATCGCCATTACCATTTACCGTGATTTTGGAAACTTTTGCTTTTTCATCCGTTCCACTTCCTCTAATCGCTATGGCTTTGTTTGCATGAACCTCTATGTTCCCGTTTGCAGTTATTTCGCCTCCGGCAAATGCAAGCAGACCATAACTATTTTCTTTCCGTCCTGAACTTACGTCTATCTTGGTATCTGAATTCAACGTAATCGAGGGTAAGTCAGTTCCTTTGCCCTGCGCAAATATTCCGTAGATGTATGTACCGGTACTTACTCCGTCGATAGTTAGAAGATTTGAAGAAACATCTACGTTGCCTTTAGTAGCATAGATTCCATAGTTAATTCGATCGCCGTAACCTTTGCCTTCATCCCTTAATTGTATTTGTACCTTTTCTCCGGCAAGCGATACATTTTTGCCGGAACTAAAGATGGCCGCGATCGGACTTGGATCTTCGGCATTTAGCCCAGATGAGCCAGCTCCAACGTTCAAAGCAACATTGATTTCCTTTGCATTAATTTTGAGGTCACCGCTGCTAGTGTTATAAATTCCATAAAGGGCACCTGGGATTTTTGTGCTCTCTGCCGCATTGATTGTAATATTTAATGAATTATCCACCCCTTCAAAGGCAAACACATTTGCGTTTCGCACCCCGTATAGGCTGCCTTTTATCTTACTAGTTTTATTTAGATTTATGGCCGCATTTACATCGCAACCATTGATAGACAGAACCCCAGAACTTCCTGTTCGTAGCCCATAGATAGAGTCTGCTTCTGCCCCCTCGCTCAAGGAAGAGATGGAGATTTTTAATTGTGTTGAATTGATATCCAACCTCTTTGCCGCATAAATTCCATTCAACTTTGGTGTCGCTTTTGTTTGGTCGGAGAGATTTAACTCCATTTTGCTGACTGACAGAGTGGAATCCTCTAAGGCGTATAAGCCATAAATAGTCTTTCCTGAAGGTTCGGTACTTCTCGAAATGCTAAGGGCATCACCATTAATTTCTACATTTGGAGCTGTTATATAGATACCTGTTCCATTAGCTCCTACGACGACCTCCGCTGGTAACTTTGAGCTGCCTGTCAAAAATTCCTCTGAACTTCCAAGTGTCAAAGCCTCCGAAGCAGAAGAGAATAATAAACCTAGGACTGCACCACTAACTGCTACAGCAAGTTTGGAAGAAGAAAACTTCGATATAGATTGATTAAACATTTATTCCTCGGGATAAGAATAGTAATGTTTAATATGCTAATCCTTTGAAAACTAAATACCTTTTCAAGATATTCAGACAATTACCGAACAAAAAGATACAAATACTAAAAATTAGGGATTCCTGTATACTTTTCACCCGCAATCTATCGCCGGATAGGCACCTTTTTCAGTATTCCGTAGGCCGTTGAAGGAGTACTGACAAAGGTGCCTTTTTGTTTTGGAGGATATAAATGTCTTGGGTTTATCTTTTCATTGCAGGAATTTTTGAAATCGTTTGGGCCGTTGCATTGAAGTACGCCGATGGCTTCAGCAATTGGTTCTACAGTGCAGTCACCATTATCGGTATGGTCGCCAGTGTTTACTTCTTGGCCGTGGCTATGAGGACGATTCCTCTTGGAACGGCCTACGCCATTTGGACAGGCATCGGCTGCATAGGCGCTTTCGTTGCCGGCATTCTTTTGTTCGGAGAAGCCTTCACAGTCTCCAGAACCGTTTTTGCCTCGCTGATCGCCATCGGAATCATCGGTTTGAAATTCTCGGCTTCTTAATTCGAGATCTCCCCAACAGCAAGAAACTTTGTTGGTTTGCATAAGAGCTTTCTCCTTAAAAGTGGACTGAACACATAGTCAGATAGTGGACTCTTTTTCTCAAAGTGGATTGGAGAAAATGAAGCCAGTCTTAAGGAGAACCTTATGCAAAACACAATAATCAAATCCATAGTTTCGTTAGGTCTGTCTTGTCTTTCGCTGTCTGTATTGGCAGCCGCTGCTCCTCAGCAGCCCGTGGACAAAAACCAGTGTTTCGGCTGTCACGCAACAGCCATCAAAACACTCTCGACTCGCGGTGCTCATAAAAATGTGAACTGCGTCGCATGCCACGATATCAGTCCGGACCACGTCAAAGCTCCGAGCCGCGACAATCGCCCGACCACGCATTTTGAATATGCTGCTTGCGGTCAGTGCCACACAGAGCAGCACAAAGACATCATGGATCCGAAGTACCACTATGAGTGGGCACTCAAAAACACGCCGCCTGCTTATGCTCAGATCCGCGATATCGCCGGCGACAACTCTTTCCGCGACATTCAGTTCCGTCTGCCTCGTTTCCATTCGAGCATCGTGACTGACCTTGCCAATATCCGTTCCGACGGCCGCTACCAGTACAAGAAGTACACGGATCTCTCTAAACCCGGTGCGCCGATGTGGGAAGCGCTTACTGACACACGTCCGAACGAAGGCGACAAGATTCTGCCTTCTAAGACCTTGTCTTTGACTTGGCGTCCGCAGAAAGGCCGTGAAATCATGGGCCGTTCGGACTGCCTGAAGTGCAAAACTTCCGACAGCATCATGGACTATGCATATTTGGGCGCTAGAAACCCGAAAGCTCCGCTGGCCTTTGATGATCCGGACCACAAAGTCCTGAAGACCGTCAATAACAGCTTCAACTGCATTACCTGCCACGATCCGCACTCTGCTGAGCCTCGCATCGTCTTCGATCACCTGATTGAAGCCATGTCTCATCCGGATTACAAGGACTACAACTATCAGAAGAACGCCGGTAAGACCGGATATCCGAAGATTGAAGTCATCAACATGGGTGTCCGCGGTTATCCGAGAAAGATCGCCATTCTTGAAAAAGCCAACTCGAACTACATGTGCGGTCAGTGCCATGAAGGTCATAACCGCTCCGAAACCTTCTACAAAGACAGCGACGGTCAGCTCGCCCATCCGAAAAACGCCATCGATAGAACCGGTTGGTCCGTCGGCACGTTTTTTGCCGCTAATCCGATTGAGCGCTGGAATCTCGTCAGAGGTTTAGGGCTGAACAACGGAACCGATAAGGCGACCGGCGTGAAAACCGTTTCTACCGACCACTACCACATGGAAACCGTCGTTGCCTCTAAGCACGGCCAAGCCGGCGTCGGCTGCACGGACTGCCACTTTGCCAAGAAAGCGAACGGCACTCTTGAACATCAGCCGAGTCTGCCATCTCTGAAGTACAAGAACACCTGCGCAAGATCGGATTGCCACGGCAATCCAAACGGAGACAACTGGTCGGAAGGACAAGCCGCCTACATGGTCGCGACAATCCAGCAGCGTTATCGCATCCATAAGGAAAGACTGGAACGTTACGGAAGCGCCGCTCGCAATCTCCTAATCAAAGCCAAAAACGGTGACGTCAAGATCAATCAGCCTGAATACCAAAAACTTCAGGATGCTTACAGCCTCTACTTGCACACGGTTGGTTGGTACTTCTCAGACTATTCGAAGGGCGTTCATGATCCGTCCGGATTTGAAAGCACTTCCTCTCAGGTGATCAAGAATCTGAGAACTGCGACCGCAGCCGCACAGAATGCGCTAAAGTAAGCTAACTCAGCACCGGCCGGAGACAATCTCCGGCCTTAAGGTTTCCGGAGCCGACATGACACACAAAGTTCAGCCGAGCCTCTCAAACATATCGTTAAATCTGAAAAGCGGAGCGCCGTCGCTCCAAGAGCAGCTCTACCAAAAGATCCTCGAACTCATCGAGCTTAAAAGTCTGCGCCCCGGAGATCCTATTCCTTCAAGCCGCAGACTCGCTTCCGAGATCGGCGTCTCTCGTTCAACGGTCGTCAGTGTCTATAACCGACTGCTGGAAGAAGGGCTTCTGGAAACGAAAAACGGCAACGGAACTTTTATCTCGGAACTCTCTCTCGGAGTTTTCGAACATCGAAAAGAAAATAGTTCTGCAAAAGAGACGTTCCTCTCGTCAGAGCTTCCTCTGTCTGCGAAGATAGCGGCAGCTGCATCTGAATTCAAAGTCCAGAAACCAATGCCTTTCGCCGTCATCGCGCCGGATCAGGAAAGCCTCCCGGGTAAAAATTGGACAACTGTCGTTGCTCGAACTTCTAAGAGTCCCTGGCTACACAACGGATATTGCGAGCCGGGCGGTTTTATGCCTTACAAAAAAGCTGTTTGTGACTACCTCCGTCAATACCGAGGTCTGAGATGTGAGCCGGAACAAGTAATCACCACTGACGGTACTCAGCAGGCATTAGATCTTTGTGCAAGCGTTTTATTTGAAAAAAGTGACAAGATTGCCGTCGAAGATCCTTACTTCCAAACCCACATTAACTTGCTGGAATTTCGAGGATTGAAGCCGATTCCTATTCCTGTGACGCAGAACGGAATCGATATCGAAAAACTCAAGAAGCAAAAGAAGGTCAAAGGCGTTTTAGTCACGCCGTGTCATCAGTACCCACTCGGCTATGTCTCGTCCGCCGAGAACAACGAAAAGCTATTGGCTTGGGCAAAAGCGGAAGGTGCCTGGATCATCGAAGATGACTACGACAGTGAGCTCCGATATGGAAAGAAACCGCTGCCAGCCCTTTCTTCTTACAAAGACGGGGCACCGTGTATTTACCTCGGCAGTTTTACCAAGGTCATCTATCCCGGCTTCAACATGGCCTACATGGTCGTTCCGGAGAATCTGATCAAAGTGTTTGAAGGTGCCAAGCTGCTAATAGATCGGCACAGCAGTGAAGTTCATCAATACATTTTGGCGGAGTTTATTCAGAACGGTTTCTACTATTCGCATGTCCGGCGCCTTAAAAGGATCTACGAAAAACGCAGACAGGCCGCAGTAAGAGCGATCGGAAAATACCTCTCAGCCTACGGACATATTGAAGGTGCCAATGAAGGAACTCATTTGACCTTCATCTTTAATCATCCGCAAGATGACGTCAAGCTTTCCGAACTTTTTAAGCGTTCCTACCAGATCGAGACCAGGCCGCTTTCTGCTTGTTACCGCTCAGCCAAACCTCTCACCGGCTTTATTCTTGGTTACGCTCACTTCACTGAGGAAGAATTGGAACACGCCGTTTTAAAACTCAAAGACGCTCTGGAACAAACTTTAGGTTGAGAAATTGCTATGAGAAAAGAACTGACACGAACAAAACAGGCCTTAGACAAAGAAACCCTCCGGAAGATCATTGAGACCACGGCTTACGGTGTACTTTCGTTGAACGGAGATGACGGCTACCTCTATACAGTGCCGCTAAGTTACGTTTACACGGACGGAGTTGTCTATTTCCACGGATCGCCGCGAGGATACAAGTACGAATGCTTTCAGAGAACGGACAAAACCAGCTTTTCTATCGTCGGACAGAGCCTAGTCGTTCCAAGTGTCCGCGCAAATAATTTCCAAAGCGTTCTCATTTGGGGCCGACTGCAGCCCGTCACCGATACGGCTGAAAAACTCTCCGCTCTTCGTGCACTTGCAGAGAAGTACAGCCCCGGCATTCCCGATAATGAAGATGAAATCCAACATTCTTTGAATTACGTCTTCATGACCAAGCTTGTTCCTGAATGGATTACCGGTAAACAAGCCGCGTTAGAGGTCAGAGAGGCGGCCACAACGCTATAGATCACATAACGACCATTTAAAAAGGCGCTCCTCAAATGAGAAAGCGCCTTTATTGTTCTGGCGTTTTGACTAAGCCTTTGTCTTTTTCGATCTAATGTACTTAAGCACGAAGGCAACAAGCAGCACAAAGACCGCACCGGCAATACCGCCTTCCGTATGCAGTGCAGGAAGATTCGGCAAGTGTGCCAAGATGCCCGGGTCGTCAACCATTAGCGTGCCGGCAATCCAGCCCAGCAAAGCGCCGCCTGCGTACACGATGATCGGGAAGCGATCGATGATCTTCAGAATAATCTGACTGCCGCCGAGGATGAACGGAACGCTCACAAGCAGACCGAAGATCACCAGAGCCATTTGATGGTGGCCCGGAGCCTGCTCAGCCGCACCGGCAATAGCGATTACGTTGTCAATACTCATGACCAAGTCGGCAAGGATGATGGTCTTAACCGCTCCCCATAGCCGCTTGCTTGCATGAATTTCATGTTCTCCTTCGTCGGCCGGCGCAATGAGTTTGATACCGATCCACAAAAGCAGTATGCCGCCGCAGAACTTCAGGAACGGAATGTTCATCACCGAGACTGCGAAGGCAATCAGAATGACGCGCAGCAAAATAGCACCGCCGGCGCCGTAAATAATACCTTTCGTCCGCAGATGCGGATCAAGACTTCGGCAAGCCAACGCAATCACGACGGCATTGTCACCGCCGAGCAAAATGTCGATGAGAATGATCTGCAGAACTGCGACCCAATGGATCTCACCAAACCAAGCAATAAGCGCTTCCAAAATGAATTACTCCTTTTTCGAAGAGAGCACGGATTGTAGCAATGAGCCGATTTCAGACGGATTCCGTGTCGTTCGAATACCGCAGGCTTCCATCACGGCTAATTTGCCTTCGGCAGTTCCCGTACCGCCGGAAATGATCGCACCTGCATGCCCCATTCTCTTTCCTGCGGGAGCTGTTACGCCCGCAATAAAGCCCACGACGGGTTTCTTCATATTATTTTTTACCCATTCGGCAGCAGTTTCTTCGTCGCTTCCGCCGATTTCTCCGATCATGACGACCGCATCGGTTTCCGGATCATCGTTAAAGAGCTTGAGCACATCGATATGTTTTAAGCCGTTTATCGGGTCTCCGCCGATACCGATGGCGGTAGATTGTCCTAAACCTAAATCCGTAATCTGCGCGACCGCTTCATAGGTCAGGGTGCCGGAGCGAGAGACAACACCGATTCTGCCTTTGCGGTGAATGTGCGCAGGCATGATGCCGACGTTGACTTCTCCCGGCGTCATGATGCCGGGGCAGTTCGGCCCGAGGAGAAGAGATTTGGAACCGGTCTTTTTCATATGGTCTCTGACTTTAACCATATCCATGACAGGAATACCTTCTGTGATGCAGACGATGAGATCAATACCGGCATCACTTGCTTCCTGAATCGCCGCAGCCGCACCGGCAGGCGGAACATAAATTACGGAAACGTTAGCTCCGGTCTTTTCTTTGGCCTCTTTAACGGATCCGAAAATCGGCAGACCTTCCCAGACTTGTCCGGCTTTTTTCGGATTTACGCCGCCGACAAAGCATTCCTTACCAAATCCGTAATCTCTGCAAAGACGAGTGTGAAACTGGCCGGTTTTACCGGTCATACCTTGGGTGATGATGCGGGAGTTCTTGTTTACCAAAATGCTCATGTTATTTCTCCGCTGCCAGTTCTACGGCTTTCTTAGCGGCTTCGCCGAGGGACTCGGCTGAGATAATCGGCAGACCGCTGTTTTTGAGGATTTCTTTACCTTCTTTTTCGTGCGTACCCTTCATACGAACAATCAAGGGAACGGTTAATTTAACGTGTTTGCAGGCTTCGACGATGCCTTCGGCAATGACGTCGCACTTCATAATGCCGCCGAAGATATTGACCAGAATGACTTTGACTTCCGGCTGGGCCAGCATGATTTCAAAAGCTGCCGTTACCTTTTCAGGCGAAGCGCCGCCTCCGATATCAAGAAAATTATCGGGCTCTCCGCCGAAAAGCTTAATCGTGTCCATGGTCGCCATTGCGAGGCCGGCGCCGTTGACAAGGCAAGCGATATTGCCGTTGAGCTGAATGTACTGAAGGCCGGCTTTATGTGCACGGAGCTCTGTCGGATCTTCCTGCTCAGGATCGTGGAGTTCTTCAAGCTCGGGATGACGCAGAAGCGCGTTGTCATCGAACGTCATCTTCACATCAAGCGGATAGACTTTTTTGTCTGCCGTCACGATAAGCGGATTGATCTCAAGCAGAGAGCAGTCCATGGAAACGAAGGTGTTCCATAACTTTCTCAGGACTTCTGCACAGTCTCCGGCAATGTCGGCAGGCACGCCCAATCGAGTAGCAACTTCCAAAGCTTCGGGAACGGAAAGACCGGCCACAGGATCAATGACCGTTTTAATGATTTTTTCAGGGAATTGAGCGGCAACTTTTTCAATTTCCATGCCGCCTTCGGCAGAAGCGATAAGAACCGGCTTCTGGAGCTTGCGGTCAATGAGGAAACCGACATAGAACTCCTGGACGATATCGAGGCCCTGCTGAACAAGGACCTTGCTCACGGGAGCCCCGGCAGGACCGGTCTGCTTAGTGACCAAACGGCCGCCGATCATAAGACGGGAGAGATTGCTGACGTCATCCAGACTGCGGGCGAGTTTTACGCCGCCGCCTTTGCCTCTGCCGCCGGCGTGAATCTGGGACTTAACTGCCCAAACCTTTCCGCCGATTTCTTCGGCAATCTTTCGAGCTTCCTCAGGACTTGAAGCAACTTCAGCAACAGGAACGGGGACGTCAAAATTCTTCAGAATTTGACGTGCTTGATATTCATGAATTTTCATAGCTGTGAAATTGTTAACTTTTGTTTGTGAACAAAAGTATAACGATCTCAGGCTACCGTCTTAAAAGACTTCGTCAGGAACTTCGCAGTTCAAGACTTTTTCAATGGTTTTAAAGGTAAAACCCCTACTGGCCAGGAAACGGATTTGCTTGGCGCGTTCCTTGTAATCCTCGGGCGGCTCTCCAAATTTTCGCTTCCAAAGAACGAGTGCTCGGTCGTATTCCGACTCTTCGTTCTGCTTCAAAGCCTCCTCGGCGATTTCACGAGACACGCCGTCGCGCTGGAGGTTCCAAAAGAGCTTGCGGTCTCCGTATCTGGCACTGCGCGTTAAAACCTGGATACGAGCGTACCGCTCGTCGGATAAATACTTTTTACTGACGAGTTCGTCGAGGACGGAATTGATTAATTCTTTGTCGCCCTCTTCATTGAAAGTTTCTGACAGCTTCTTATAAAGGCCGAGGCGGGAGCGCTCCCGACGAGCGAGAGCAGCTACCGCCTTGTATAAGATCTGCTTTCTGCGATCAGCAGGATCAAACATTATTGAGCGTCTTCGTAGGTTTCTTCAGTTTCTTTGGTCACGACCTCTTCGGCAGCATCTTCTTCGTGATCTTTGCCCTTGATCGCGGCCTTGATCTGTTCTTCAATCATCTTCATTTCTTCAGGATGAGACTTCAGCCATTCTCTGGCAGCTGCCTTGCCCTGTCCGATCTTATTGCCCTGATAGGAGTACCAAGCACCGGACTTGTTGAAGATATCCATATCGGTACCGATATCGATAATTTCACCTTCGCGGGAGATTCCCTGTCCGTAGATGATCTCGAACTCAGCCTGTTTGAAAGGAGGCGCAACTTTGTTCTTAACGACTTTCACGCGGGTCTCGTTACCCAGGATTTCGTCGCCCTGCTTGATGCCGCCGGTACGACGAATATCCATACGGATCGTGGCATAGAACTTAAGCGCGTTACCGCCGGTGGTTGTTTCAGGCGAGCCGTAAACCACACCGATCTTCTGACGAACCTGGTTAATGAAGACAACCAAAGTGTTGGACTTCTTGATGCTGGAAGTGAGCTTGCGGAGTGCCTGGCTCATCAAACGAGCCTGGAGACCCGGGAGGGCTTCGCCCATGTCGCCTTCAATTTCAGAGCGAGGCACCAAAGCAGCCACGGAGTCGATAACGACAAGGTCAACGGCACCGGATCGAACCAAAGCGTCCGTAATTTCAAGAGCCTGTTCACCGCTGTCCGGCTGAGAAAGGAGCAAGTCGTCCACTTTAACGCCGAGTGCTTTGGCGTACTTAACGTCTAATGCATGTTCTGCGTCGATGAAGGCGCAGGTTCCGCCAAGCTTCTGCATTTCAGCAAGGATGTGAAGCGTGAGCGTAGTTTTACCGGAAGATTCCGGTCCGTAAATTTCAACGATACGTCCGCGGGGAAGACCGCCGACGCCGAGTGCCAAGTCCAAAGTAAAGGAGCCGGTAGAAACAACATCCAGATTTTGGTCAGGCTGGCTGCCCATGCTCAGAATCGCATCCTTGCCGAATTGCTTGGAAATCTGGTCCAAGGCCATCTTTAGCGCTTTTTTACGAGCATCCGCATCCACGAGCTGTTCAACGGGCGGTTTAACTTTTTTCTTTTCTGCCATCTTTATTTCCTAATCATTTTCCGATCAGACAAAACTGACCTAAGTTGTCTAATACTAGCGAAAAAATTTAATTTAACAAGGTCAAATCAAATCTCATCACTCATTTTTCTGTTGTAGTCATAGTAAAGGCGTATGCGTCAATTTATGTCTCATAAATTCACTATTTTTCTTTTTGGTTTGACGAACCGAAAAAACCTGTGTAGTATTCGACTTCTCGATTGATGAGACGCGCTTCGGAGCGAAACAGAGATCGAAACAAAGGGTTGTTAGCTCAGTTGGTAGAGCAGTGGACTTTTAATCCATTGGTCGCAGGTTCGAGTCCTGCACAGCCCACCAATTATGGGGGTATAGCTCAGCTGGTAGAGCAGCGGACTCTTAATCCGTAGGTCCAGAGTTCGAATCCCTGTGCCCCCACCAGATTCCGCCCGGTAGTCGAAAGACTTCCGGGCATTTTCTTTTTCGAAACGAAAAAATCTCCCAAAAATAAGAATTCTTTAAAAAGAATCAAGGATAATTTCCCGTGGACATTACTTTTTGCCCATTGACTGCAAAGTCCGCGTAGAAATTATTTGTCCTGCTGAAGGAGCAGGACCTCGAGGTGTCAGAACCTCGCCCTGGGATTTAAATTAAATGATTGAGTTAAAACACATAACGCAGGAATACGATACTGCTGACGGCAAAGGAAAATTCTTTGCCTGTAAGGATGTAAACGTCCACGTCAAACCCGGTGATATCTTCGGCATTATCGGCCGAAGCGGCGCCGGCAAAAGCACGCTGGTTCGCTGCATCAACCTTCTCAACCGCCCGACTTCCGGGTCCGTCATCGTCGACGGCAAGGATCTGACCAAAATGTCGGATTCCGAACTGCGTGAGGAAAGACGCTCGATCGGTATGATCTTCCAGCACTTCAATCTGCTCTCCTCCCGTACCGTCTACGGCAATGTTGCGCTTCCTCTGGAACTGGCAGGGATGCCGAAGGACAAGATTCGCGAAAAAGTAATGCCGCTGATTGAACTTGTCGGCTTGAGCGAACACGTCAACAAGTATCCGTCTCAGCTCTCCGGCGGTCAGAAACAGCGCGTCGGTATCGCTCGTGCGCTTTCTTCCGATCCGAAGATCCTGCTTTCCGACGAAGCCACTTCTGCTCTTGACCCTGAAACCACTCAGGCAACGCTTCAGCTCCTCAAGAAAATTAACAAGGAGCTTGGTCTGACGATCGTCATGATCACGCACGAAATGGACGTTGTGAAACAGATTTGCAACCGCGTCGTCGTGATGAATAAAGGCGTCGTTGTCGAAGAAGGCGATGTGCTCGAAGTCTTCCGTGACCCGAAAAACGAAGTTACTCAGGCGATGCTCGGAACCGCTCTTGCCGCCCGCACGATTCCGGCAAGCATGGTCGAACGTGTGAAGAAAGTTCTGAACACACCGGGAGAAAACGGACGCAAGAATCATCTCATTCGTTTGACCTTCGTCGGCAGCTCAACGACCGAACCGGTCCTCTCCCGCGCCTGCTCCAAATTCGATCTGGACTTCAACATTCTCTTAGGACAGGTTGATGAGATCCAAAGCGAAAGCTACGGCACACTCACGATCGTGATGGAAGGAACCACGGAAAACTTCCGTCAGGCATTGAACTACATCGCCGAAAGAGGCGTTCGCGTCGAGGAGCTCACAAATGTCATCTAACATTATCAATCTTCTTTGGGAATCTTTCCTTGAAACCATTCTGATGGTCGGCGTGAGCGGCGGACTCGGCGCCGCGATCGGTATTCCTTTGGGTGTCTTCCTGTTCGTTACGTCTCCCAAAGGCATCATGCCCAAGCCGTACGTCAACCGCATTATCGGCACCATCGTGAACGCCGTGCGCTCGACGCCGTTCATCATTTTGTTGGTTGCCATCATTCCGTTTACGCGCTTAATCGTCGGCTCTTCCATCGGTACGGTTGCCGCCATCGTCCCTCTGACGATTGCCGCTGCTCCGCTCATCGCTCGTCTGGTCGAAACCAGTCTGCGTGAAGTCGACAAGGGTCTGATTGAAGCTGCTCAGTCCATGGGAGCAACCAACACTCAGATCATTTGCAAGGTGCTTCTTCCGGAAGCGATGCCCGGCATCCTTGCAGGCCTTACGATCGCGTTTGTCGCATTAGTAGGCAGCTCCGCCATGGCAGGTGCCGTTGGCGGCGGCGGATTAGGCGACATGGGTATTCGTTACGGATATCAGCGTTTCATGCCTGAAGTCATGGCGGCTGTGGTCATCATTTTGATTGTCTTCGTCCAGAGTCTGCAGAGCTTCGGCGATTGGATGGTCAGAAGAGTTTCTCACCGCTAACCGGCAATCCAAATTGCCAAACCCGGCGTTCTTCTCGATACGCCGGGTTTGTTTTTTCTTCGAAGTGCTTCTCAGTTGAGCTTAAGCACGTCAACAAACAAAGAATTCGTTTTCTTTACGGTTCTTGAGGCGTTCCGAGAGGAGTTTTTCGAAGTCAGAGAAGGCCTGAGCGACAACTGATTTCGCTTTCATCGGACAACTCTTAACGCAGCGCATACAGCCGATACAGTTGTCGTTAACGGTCTTGATATCTTCTTCGATCGCTCCGACCGGGCAATCTCTAACGCACATTCCACAGGCTAAGCAGTTGCTGTTAGTCGTCGGTTTAAATTTGGCTTTTGCTTCGACGACTTTATAGGGATAGTTTCCCGGGGGAACAACCGTTTCCGGCTCCTCCGCTTTGGCCAGCATATGAAAAAAGAATTCCTGCAGCTCGGCAATATCATCTTTGTTCGGACGACCGAGCTGGATCTGACCGTAGGTATGCTGAGACGCCATCGTCGCCACACCCTTAATCCTGAAGCCGTTGGCTGCCACAATGTCGCCAAGCTCTCTCGGAGCGTCTTCATAGGCTCGATTGCCGTAAGTAAGCACTAATGCACAAGGAGTGCCGCTTCCTTTCATCTTTTTAAAACGTTCGACGCTGCAGGCCGGGATTCTTCCTGCATAGACCGGCGCTCCGAAAACGACGAAATCAAAGCCGCTGAGATCGGTTTCCGGAACTTCGATGTTGCCTGTGATATCGAATGTCTTGACGGAGACACAAGGCAATTCCCCGATGGAAGAAACCGCTTTTTTAGAGTTTCCCGTCGGAGAAAAATAAACAAGAGCGATAGAGGACATGGGACTTGGTGTTGAAGTTATTTTCTTAATTCTTACACATCAGCGATAGGCGCCATATGATGGAAAGCACGAGGATACTTCCTTTCCGACTCTGAAACAATTTGTGAAAATTCGGGTACAATCCTGCTCTATCGAATGCGGGTGTAGCTCAATGGTAGAGCAGAAGCTTCCCAAGCTTACGACGGGGGTTCGATTCCCCTCACCCGCTCCAGTCCTCTTCCTTCTTTATTTAATCTTCCCTCGCCCACGCCTACCCAACTGGACAGGAGCTCGTCTGTCTGTGAGCCTCAGCTATATGAGCAAAACGCCGGAACTTGCCGGCGTTGAAACTTCTAAGTTGAAAGTCTTATGGAGTCTTCAAATCAAACTTGTGACACTGATTGCAGGATGTCACGCTTGGTTTGTGGCCTGAATGGCAGGTCGAACAATCACGTTCGCCATAATGGTTGAAATGAGGATTCGGTTTCAGATCTTTAGTTTTCTGCGCAACCACTTCATAACTCTGATGGCATGCCAGGCAGTTTTCTTTTCGGACGGGAACCGAAGTGTCGCCGGTCACGTGGCAGGCCTGACAGGGAACCTTTCGAGCAAGATGGCGGTCTGCCGTGTAAGGCTGTGCAAAAACAACAGAGACGGTAAGCGCGGATAACATGAGCACTAAGAGGTGTTTCATTTTCAGATTCCTTTATCAGTTGTTTTTATGAAGAGAGGCCATCTTTCGGGCGGCGATTCTTCCGAAAACCGTTGCGCCTCCTAACTGTGTTCCGCCGATGTAGTTTCCGTAGAACAGGCCGCCGGCAGCGTTTCCGACCGCATAAAGTCCCGGGATCACGCGGCCTTCGTTATTGATCACCTGAGCGTTTGCGTTAATCTTCGGGCCGCCGAATGTTGCTGTAATCCCGCCTTGGAACGGGAAAGCGTAATAAGGAGCCTTATTTAACGGCTGAGGTTCTTTCAAAGAACACGGAGGATTGAGCTCTTTCAATTTATTGGCGGCCAATGCGTCGTTGTACTCTTTGAAGAGCGAAAGAATAACCTTCGGATCGACACCCATTTTCTTGGCGAGCTCTTCCGGCGTTTGAGCAACCAGGACTTTGGTGTTCATTGCCAGGAACTTCTTGGCAGCGCCTTCGGCTTTTGGCCAATGAGCGTCGATGATGTGATAGGCCATATTTTCCGGCGTCTTGGTTGCCGTGGCCATGGACTTCTGTGTGTAGGTATAGATTTCGTCCATGAAGCGATGACCGCGCACATCCACATCAATACCTTGTCCGGCATCAATCACAAAATTCGGATTTGCGTGCGTTTCCTCAACGATCGGACCGCAGTGGAACTGATCGATATGAACGAGCTGAGCTCCGACCGGTGCGGTAAGCATGAGGTTGTCTCCGGTTACATACGGAGAACCGCGAAGTACCAAGCGAGAAAGCGGACCGCCCATATAACGGCAAAGCAGTTCACGGTTAGCGGAGAAGCCGCCGGTGGCAATCACCACGCCGTCCTTGGCAAAATAGTCAGTCTTGTGAAGATCTCCCTGGGCTCTGACACCGATTACGCGGCCGGCGTCGTTCGTTAAAAGTTCGATGGCCTTAGTGTTGTAGATAATCGGAATATTGCGCTTTTCACAGGCTTCGAGCAGATAGCGGACGAGACGAGCTCCGCCCGTCAAACCCTGTCCGTCAACGTTGTGCATGCGATAATTAAGCGGCCAAGGCTTCTTGCCGATCTTCGCGAACTTAACACCTTGCTTCTTAAGCCATTCGACGTCTTCCGGAATATGGTTAACGTAGGCCTCAACAAGCGCCGGGTCAGCACGATATTCAGAGACCTTCATCATGTCCTCTCTGAAAGACTCTTTTGTTTCGTTTCTGCCTTCTTCTTTTTGCTGAGAGGTACCCCAAGCTGCGACACCGCCGGATGCATACAGGGAGTTCCCGGCGCTGCATTCCATTTTTTCTAAGACGACTGGTTTAAGTCCGAGATCAGCGGCTTCAATCGCCGTCACTAAACCGCCGGTTCCGGCGCCGAGAATAACAACGTCATAAGTATTGTTTCGTGACTTCTGCTGTACTTCGGCAGCAGAGGCTGTCTGAGCGGCACAGGCTCCGAACACCGCGGTCAAGCCTGTTTTCAGCATGTTTCTTCTTGAGACCATAATGTATTCCTGTTTGTTGTGAGGAAGTGACGAACTTTGCTTCGTTCGATTGACTGCATTATGTTTTTGAGACATGCCTAGGCATATTGTCTATAGTCAAACTCTTGTCAATTAGTCTCTTCCGCCTCTTTCATTGCGCCGACTTCTCTTTTAAATTGAAGAGGTCTGCTCGCTCTTCGTTAGAACATCCTATGTCGGCTTTGCTAAGAATCTTTTTTGCATTTCTGCTCAGTTCAGCTTCACTAATTGCCCTTGCGGCAGAGCCTACAGTGTCTTCGGAAGTCCTTGTTAAGCCTTTCGGAAAACCGGATCCGAATAGGCCCTTTATCACAATGTTGGTCTCACCGTTTGCAAAACCGAACGGCCAGGAAGGCATCATTCCGCAAACGTTCCGGGCAATGCAGGAAGTGTTCGGGCCCAATAATTTTCAAGCCGTTCTGTTTTCAGGAAATCCGGAGGATGTTAAAAATGCGGATCTTGTGTTGGTTTCAACAGGCACATACCTGCGAATGCCGAACAAGGGTCTTCGGGACCTCGCGACAGTGGCCTCTGACCTGCATCCGGATCCCAATAAGGCAGAGGGCAGTCTTTTTGTCACATTAAAAAGCAGGACAGACATCAACACGATCGAAGATATGAAGGGTAAGCGCCTGGCCGCCACAGGTCCGAATGGATTTGCAGGACATGACTTGGCCTTTGGGGAACTTGCACTGAGAGGACAAGATCCCGATCATTTTTTCAGTTCTGAGACTTACACGAATTACGACATGCCGGATATTTTGACTAAGCTGCGCAACAACCAGGCAGATGTGGGGATTGTTCGTAACTGTCTTCTTGAAAACTTAAAGGCCTCCGGACAGAACGTTGATGACATCAAGCCTCTTCTTGTCAAAGATTCCTCTGAAACTGCCCGCTGTCTGGCCTCCACTGACCTCTTCCCTAACTGGACGATCGCAGCCACACCTCAGCTTTCTCCGGAACTTTCTCGACGCGTGGTCCTAGAACTCTTTTCGCTTCCTTCAGGCCCGGGTGGACTTCATTGGACGGTGGCAAGTGATTATTCCGGCGCGGATGCCATGTACAAACAAATTCGCCGGGGACCGTACTCTTACCTTCGAGAATGGAATCTGAAGCGTTTCTGGGATATGTATTGGCCATGGTGTCTCCTAGGTGTAATCCTTCTGATCACGGGTATCGTCCATAACATCCGAACGAGTTATCTCGTGGAGAAAAGAACTCTGCAGCTCAAGGAGTCCTTCCAGAACCAAAAGAAATTGGAAGACAAAGCTCGGGTTGCCCAAGAAAAAATGGCATCTTTGCAAAAAACCGGCGTTGTCGGCCAGATGTCCTTAATCGTTACGCACGAGCTGCGCCAGCCTTTATCTGCAATCAGCGGATATATTCACGGCATTGAGCGTCTTCTGGATCAGACCGGCTGCCAGCCGAACAGTCAAATGCTGGGTTCGGGCATAGATGCCATTAAAGCTCAAGCAAAGGTTGCCGAGTCGATTCTGGAAAAGGTCCGGTCTTACGCTCGTAAGAAAGGGCAGGCTCGATCTCTTTTGGATGCCAATGAAATCACTCTCGAAGCGGTAAACACCATTAACACCGCAATGCTCTCGCCCATTCAAATTTCATTCACTCCGTTAGTCGGCGGAGATGCCAAGGTTTGGGGAGACAGGATGGAACTTGAGCTTGCAGTTCAAAATCTCTTGAAAAACGCACTGCAAGCCGTTTCCGACAGAAAAACTCCCTCAGTGGAAGTTAACTTACTCAAAGAGAATTCTTCGGGCGGTTCTCCGAGAGTCGTCATTACCGTTAGCGATAACGGTCGACGCTTGAATGACGAGGAATTTGAAAAACTCAGCTCAGTCCTGTCCAGCTCAAAGATCGACGGTCTTGGTCTCGGCTTATCTATTGTCCGTTTAATCGTCGAGAATCACGGCGGACAACTCGAATTCCGCAGACGTTACGGAGAAGGTTTAACCGCAATCATCTACCTCCCGGAAGCCGCTTAAACGGCTGCAGTTCAGAAAAAGGTTTGTCCCGCTTGTCCGGCCCTTTTTCTCCAGGCATCTATCCTTTCGAAGAAGAGAGCCAATTCCGCGGGTTCTCGGATATTAAGCTTCGAAAGTGCGGACGTTCTATGATGGTCAACAGTCCTTTGGGAGATCTGTAGGCGCTCTGCAATCTCGCGGCTGACCAGGCCCTTAGCGACGAGCCTGCAAATTTGCTCTTCTCTATCCGTCAGCTCTTTAAATCGGCTGGCATCTTCTTTGATATCTCCTAAACCGCTTTTAAGAAGACGCGCCTTCTCTAAGCCGCGGGCAATTGCAGGAAGAAGTGTTTCAGGATTAATCGGCTTCTGTTGAAAGTCGCAGGCGCCCTCCCGCATCGCGGCAACGGCCATATCTACGTCTGCGTGGGCCGTCAGGAATATGATCGGAAGCTTATAAGCCCTAAGGTTTAAGACCTTAAACAACTCTAGGCCCGAGAGCCCGGGCATCTGAACATCAAGGATTAAGAGCCCTTCCCGACTGGGGACGTCTCCGGCCAAAAAAGCCTCGGCTGACTGGAAGGATGCAACTTCATAGCCTTCGCAGCTCAGCATAAAACTGAGTGAGCTCAGAATCGCCGGATTGTCATCGACCACTCTGATCAAGGGCTTATTTTTTTCTTTTCTGGAGCCTTTCATTCCGCTTTCCTCTTTATTTCATTCTACAAGAGCACTAGAAAAATCTTCAAGAAATCACCCCGTAACACCTCCTAAAAAATCAACATTTTTTGATAATTAACGGGTATGCCTAGGCATGGTCCAAAAACATAATTTGAGTCGTCGGAACCATTTGTTTTATCTGTTTTCTCAATTCATTTCTCAAGGAGATTCAACATGACCTTAGAACTGTCTCGACGCTCTTTCCTTCAGAGTCTGTCTGCCGGAGCCGCTGTCGTAGGTGTGACACCGGGAATCGCTTCCGCCTCAATTCCTGACCCGGATGTTCAGCATCCCATCAAAAATCTCGAGAGAATTCAAACTTTCTACTCGAGCTATCCTGATCGTGTTCGTAAAGTGAGAGAGGCTTTCGGGCGCCCTCTCACAATGAGTGAAAAGATCCTTTTCTCGCATCTCTACGATATCGGACAAGCTAAAAATTTTCGTCGCGGATCCGACTATGCATACTTCCGTCCCGACCACCTCATCATGCAGGACTTGCTGGCTCAAACCGCAATGCTCCAGTTCATGACTGCAAATTTTCCTCGGGTTGCCATCCCAACCTCGATCCATTGCGATCATTTGACAGTTGCCCGCGTGGGAGCGAAAAAAGACCTGATGATTTCGAATGAAGAAAACCGTGTGGTCTATAAATTCCTTAAGGACACCGCAGATAAGTTCGGATGTGACTTTTGGGAACCGGGCGCAGGCATCATTCATCAGCAAACGCTGGAAAATTATGCATTCCCGGGTTGTCTTATTGTCGGAACAGACTCGCACACGCCGAACGCTTCGGGTCTCGGAGGAATGGCCATTGGCGTGGGCGGCGCTGACGCTGTCGACTGCATGGCCGGAATGGAGTGGGAACTGCTGGTCCCGAAAGTCATCGGTGTGCATGTCACCGGTGAACTGAACGGCTGGACAACGCCGAAAGACATCATTCTCAAACTCCTCGGAATTCTGACAGTCAAAGGCGGAACAAACGCCATTATTGAATTTTTCGGAGACGGAATCGAAACGATTTCTGCGTCTGGAAAGGCGACTATCAGCAATATGGGCGCAGAACTCGGTGCGACAAGTTCTGTTTTCCCATATGACTCTCACATAATGGAGTATCTGAGAAAGACCGGAAGAGCAGAAATTAATTATCTTGCTCGTCCTTGCCTAGCCGACCTTAGAGCAGACCCTGAAGTCTATGCTCAGCCGGAAAAATATTTCGATCAGGTTATCGAATTAGATCTGAATACCCTTGAGCCTCAGGTTTCCGGACCTTTTACTCCGGATGCTGCGATGAACCTTTCCGAAATGAAACAGAAAGTCATTGAAAAAAAACTTTCAGACAAGGTCGAGGCTGCTCTGATCGGTTCGTGCACGAACTCCAGCTACGAAGACATTACCAGAGCTCTGGATCTGATTAAGCAGGCAGCAGACGCCGGCCTTGAAACCAAATGTCCTCTTTTCCTGGCACCCGGCTCAAACTTGATCCTTTCCACAATGCAGCGGGACGGCATGATCGACACGCTCAATAAATTCGGAGTGACACTGCTCGCCAGCGCTTGCGGACCGTGCGTCGGGCAGTGGATCCGAAGTGATATGCCGAAGCGTAAAAACACGATAGTTTCGGCTTTCAACCGTAATTTTAGAAAGCGTACCGACCGGAATCCTCTGACGGAGAACTTCCTTGTCTCTCCCGATTTAGCCGTGGCTTACGCCTTCGGCGGTTCTCTGTCCTTTAACCCGATCACCGATACCATTAAGACAAAAGATGGTAAGGATTTCAAATTTAGGGCTGCAAAAGGATCTGAGGTGCCGGTTGCAGGTTACGCCAAGAGCGAAACAGGTTGCATCGAACCGACGTTCCAGACAAAAGAAATCTCCATCGATCCGAACTCCGATCGAATCGCTCTGTTAGAACCATTCCCCGCATGGGACCACAAAGACATGCTTGACCTTCCTCTGCTGGTAAAAGTGAAGGGAAAATGTACTACCGATCATATTTGTCCGGGCCGCATTCAGTACGTAGGCAATATCCCGAAGATGTCGGAAAACACGCTTTCCGTCGCTCAAAATGCCTTTGTTCCGAATCAGTTTGACCACGTTTGGAGTCAAACAGACAACAAGTATGAAACGATCTATCAGACCGCCATGGGCTATAAAAACAAAGGCATCGGTTCTGTGATCGTCGGAGACGAAAATTACGGTGAAGGATCTTCGCGCGAACAAGCGGCCCTTCAGCCTCGATATCTGAACTGTAAAGCTGTATTGGTTAAGAGCTTCGCCCGAATCCATGAATCGAATCTGAAAAAACAAGGACTGCTTCCGCTAACTTTCGTCAATACGGCAGACTACGATCGAATTCAGGAAAAAGACAAGATCAGTATTTTAGGACTTGCAGATCTGGCGCCCGGAAAACCGGTTCAAGTTGTTCTCTCACACGAAAACGGTTCAAAGGAAACGATTCAGACGCAGCATTCCTGCAATGAAAGACAGCTCGAATGGTTCCGATATGGATCTGCCTTAAATATGTTGAGAGAAAAACAAAACGCTTAAGTAATACCGACTGACCGACCTTCTACAAGAGGTCGGTCTCTCTTTTCGACTCTCAGCATTTGCAGCCTCCTTTTCAGCGACCCAATCGTTAGTTAACCGGTTGTAACTTCAAGGAAATATCGCAGACAATTGAATCTTATTTTTCTAAAATTGAACCTCGCTTTTATTAAGGACCCTTTCACATGTCATCAGAACAGCTGACTGCCGAACAAATTGAAGAACTGAAAAAACGTCATATCCGCAGCTTCTGCATGCGCCGCGGACATATCAGCAACGCACAGGAAAAGGCACTGGAAGAACTTCTTCCTCTGTACGAAATCCCCTATGACGCCAATCAAAAGTTCGATGCGGTTAAGACTTTCGGAAATGACAAGCCGTTGGTTCTTGAAATCGGCTGCGGCATGGGAGAAACTACTGCCGCAATAGCTCAGGCTCATCCTGAAATCAACTTTATCGGATGCGAAGTTTTTGCCGCCGGTGTCGGTGCTTTGAGCAAACGCCTCCACGACATGGACCTCAAGAATGTTCGTATCTTCCGCCATGATGCGGTAGAAGTCGTCAGAGACATGCTCGAAGATGAATCCTTGGACGGTGTGCATATCTTCTTCCCGGATCCTTGGAGAAAAGCCCGTCACCACAAGCGTCGCCTAATTAACGAGAACTTCTTAAAACTCCTCGTTCCGAAAATGAAAAAAGGCGCCTATTTCCACTGCGCGACCGACTGGGAGAACTATGCCGAACAGATGCAGGAAGTCCTCTCTGCCGAACCGGCATTAGAAAATCTCCATGAAGGAGCGGCTCCTCAGCCGGAAAATCCGCGCATCAAGCGCCCGACGACTAAATTCAACGAACGCGGCAACCGTTTGGGCCACGGCTGCTGGGATTTCGTTTTCCGCAAGATCTAAAGAGGCCAGATACATCAAACGGCGCCGCGGCGCCGTTTGTTTTGAGGAGTTCCTTCTGGTTCGTTACCACTGAACCAAGCCTGTCCACCACGTCAGAAGAATGACGCCGCCGAAGAAGATTCGGTACCAGCCGAAGGCTGAGAAGTCGTGTTTAGAAACGTAGTGAAGCAGCCAGCGAACCACGATGAGCGCGGAGAAGAACGACACTACAAAGCCCACAGAGATCATAGGCAGCGCAGTTGCCGTCAGAACATCTCTGGACTTCCACAGGTCATAAACCGTAGCGCCGAAGATCGTCGGAATCGCCAGAAAGAAAGAGAACTCCGTTGCCGCCTTTCTGGATAAACCGATGCAGAGACCGCCGATGATGGTCGCGCCTGACCGACTGGTGCCCGGGATCATAGCCAGACACTGCAGGAAGCCGACTTTCAGAGCATCTTTCCAGCTCATATCGTCCATGGTCTCAACACGAGGCTTGTAGGTTTTCTTATCTTGATAGTACTCGACGATAAGGATGATCACACCGCCTACGACCAGGGCGGTCGCGACCGCAATCGGATTAAACAGCCATTTTTTAATGTAGCTTGCAACCATTACGCCGATTACCGCAGCCGGCAGAAAAGCCACAATCGTATTGATCGCCAAACGCTGCTGCACCCTGTCAGAAAAAAGGCCTAAACAGATATCAATCAGACGCTGACGATAGTGCCAGCACACTGCAAAAATGGCGCCGGCCTGAATCGCAATATAGAACGTATCCGCTTCCTGCCCCGTGTAGTCCAACAAACTGCCCGCAACGATTAAATGGCCGGTGGAAGAAACCGGCAGGAATTCCGTCAAGCCCTCAACAATGCCGAGGATGACGGCTTTTAAATAAAGAATCCAATCCATGAGAATACTGCCTACCTAACAGGACGGTTGTTGAAATACTTATTGAAAATCGGACGAATCGCGGTCTTTTGTTCGTCTGACAGCCCTTTGAAGAAGTCCTCTCCGATCTTATTGCAGTAACCGGCTTCGTTAATCGAGCGCACGCCGCAGCGGAAAAGCTCGAAGAGAACCGTAGAGTTCAATGTCTTTTCCGAGAGATTAACGGGAGCCAAATCTTTCTTAAAAAGCTGGAATTCTGCTCGGTCGAGCTCTAAGTTTTTTGCCTCGTTTTCCGAGCTTTGCTGAAAACGCATGAACGCGCCGATTGACACGACCGCAATAAAAGCAAAGGCGACCCATGGGGCTCGATACCGAGAGACGATAAACATACAAGACACCGACTAAAACAAAAAAGCAAGGCGTAATAATAAGTGATTTTTTACGTCTCTTCAGTCAGTTAGCTTGCAATCTATGGTCTTTTCACGACGAAAGCGAGTCTTCAATTGCGTTGCTGAGCTGCCGCTTCATTGACCTGAATTAGGACTAGACAGTTTGAGTCTTCTTCGCCGCTTTCTCTCGGAATTCACTGTAAATGAAAGTCAGAATTCCGGCCCAAATAAACAGTAAGGGAATGAGCTGATGATGATTAAAGGGTTCATGGAAGAAAACCAATCCCACAAGCAGCGTGAGGATCGGATTCATATATTGGATAAAGCCGAGAATCGTCAGCGGAAGAACATTGGTCGCAGCGGAGAATGCAATCATCGGTACGGACGTCACAAGCCCCACGCTGATGAGGAGAATCGTAATGTAGGTTCCGCCGGCAATAAAAGCTCCGACGCCGTTCGCATCAAGATAAAACAGGTAGGCAATGGCAAAGGGAAGCATAAGCGAAGCTTCCAATGCGTTGCTTACCCAAGGGTCAATCCCGAGGCGCTTTTTAAAGACCCCGTAAAGCGCCCAAGAAGAAGAAACGCCCAATGCGATCCAAGGCATCCGACCGAGTGTGTAAATCATGATGCACACACCGAGAAAAGGTAGAAACACGCTCAGCTGCTTTAATCGGCTCAGCCGCTCTCTAAAGAACACGACGCCCAATGCGACAGTAAACAACGGCGTTAAAAACATCCCGATGCCAAGTTCAACAACTTGATTGGATGTCGCGGCGTAAACGTTGATCCACCAGTTAATCGCCGCAATCGCTGCCGCTGCGAATAAGTTGAAATATTGAATCGGCTGCTTTTTGAATGTTTGAAGTGTGCTGAAGATCTCGGAAAATCGCCCGATCAGCATAAGAAATGCAGAGATCAGGACCAAGGACCAAAGCACTCGATGACCGATGACTTCCCAGCCGCGCACGCTTCCGAATAATGCCCAATACAAAGGCATAAAGCCCCAGCAGAGGTATGCGCCGACGGCGGCAAGAAGTCCCTTGGTTTGAGCGGTCATAGATTGTAGTTTTTGGTGTTTTGTTGTGGCTGATATTCTACGAGCCGACCGCAGGCTCAACAATGCTCCGTTTACCGAGGCTTTTTGAGAAATCTGCCCGGATCAATCGCACGCAGAAGGTCGGCCTCCAACGGAATCGGCTCATTAAACATTTGCGCTGCGATGACTTTTGCGGCAAGTTCATTGAACACGGTACCTCGAGACCCCATAGCACAGCTCACGTAAATACCTGTCGCATTCGGAAAGCCTTCCGCTGCCGGCACTTGTCCGACAACCGGCAGGCGATCCGGTGTCACACATCGGAACCCTTCGTAAAATCCGGCCGCATCCGCTTCAGTTAGCTGGGGAAATAGGTCCGTTAAATGAGAAAGGTTCTTTCGATGTGCCTCCTCTAGCGACATTTGTTTCTCGGGACTCTCATAAGTTGCTCCGACCCCGATCCAGTTGTCAGGACTATGAATGGCATAACCCGGACCTGTTACCGCACCTTTCAAGTCTGTCAAAGCGCCCTCACAGAGCAGGGACAATCTGCCTTTCCATCGGGTTAACGGAAGTTCGATTCCGGGAAGAAGATTAGCAGTTTCAGCTGCGCAGCAAACGACCACCGCATCCGCTTCAGCAATGATTTGTCCGAAGGCATCTTTGGCCTGCCACTTTTTTCCTTGCCTCGACAGAGTGCCGACCCGAGTGTTAAACAGCAAGGAAGCACCCGAGCGATTCAGACGCGCTCTAACCCATTCAGCCACAGCAACGATACCGGCGTCTTCGTGCCAGAGACCGCCCAACCGAGGCTTAAGACCGATTTTTGATTCGGCTTCCTCTGCTGACATCAGCCGGAGGAAATCTTTCGGAAAACTGAACGGTTTTGACTGAGCAAACCACTGCTGCCATTTTTGAAGCTCAGCTTCATCTCTGGCCATCTGGAAAAGCCCCTCAGTCCGTACCAGCTCCGGATAACTGCGCAGTTCTTCCTGCAGCATCTCTAAGCCTGACCTGGTCAGCCTAAAGAGCTGATTATCGTCACCTGAGGGCTGTGCATGTACCACACCCCAGCGAAGCGCTGAAGCGCCGGAAGCACCCACTGGACCCGCATCGATAACTTGTACTTGAGCGCCCCGGCGTGCCAGCTCGCAAGCCACCGCCGACCCGGCCAGTCCGGCCCCGATGACAATAGCTGACTGAGGTTTTTCGACTGAATTTAAAAATGTCGTTGAGCGGCGATGCTTGAACTTAGGTTCAAAGCGGCCGACGGTCATTTCTGACTTGTGTCCGAAACCCGGAACCTTTTGGATCGCGAATCCCGCTTCCGTAAAAGCCTTTCTGACGGCCGAAGCCACGCACCAAGTCGCCAGTGTGGCACCTTCTCGAGCGTGCGAACAAATCGCCTTGAGCAGTCTGGGCTCCCACATCTCCGGATTCTTCTTAGGCGAGAAACCGTCCGGATAGAAAGCATCAAAAGCGCCGGAAAGTTTTTTAGCTGCCGCAGAAGACGGCATAAAGTAGAGATCTAAGACGACGCGCCCTTCATCGAACGTCAGTCGATGAACACCCGGGGTCAGAGTCGGCCATTTGCCTGCCAACTCTTCGGCTTGCGCTTTCAGGCTAGAAGAAGCAAATGTTTTGATATCCAATGCTCGAAGGGGAAATCCTTCTACGGCCAAATAAAACAGTTTGCCGCTTCTCTGCGGATCTTCCCGCCACGCTTTCAGCGTCGTCAAAAAATTCGTGCCGAGGCCGAACCCGTTTTCAACAATCGTGAACTGATCTCTTCCCTGCCATCTCTCGGGCAGCCGGTTTCCGCCCAAAAAAACAAAACGGGACTGTTCATAAGCCCCGTCTTTGGATGCATAAACATCGCCGAACTCGGGGCTGTAAGCACAGCCCCGGTCGTCAAGAGAAATTTTCCCTTGAGCAATAGTCATATTGACGCTTAGTGCTTGAGCGGTTTGAAGCGCAGTCTGTGCGGTGTTGCCGCATCTCCGAGTCTGCGTTTCTTGTCTGCTTCGTATTCCGTATAGTTGCCGGCGAAGAATTCGACCTTGGAGTCGCCTTCAAACGCGAGGATGTGTGTAGCGATACGGTCTAAGAACCAGCGGTCATGAGAAATGACCATGGCGCAGCCGGCAAATTCCAGCAGCGCTTCTTCCAGAGCACGGAGGGTTTCAACGTCCAAGTCGTTAGACGGTTCGTCAAGAAGAAGAACGTTACCGCCGGCAAGCAGGGTCTTGGCCATGTGGAGACGTCCGCGTTCACCGCCGGAGAGCGTCCCGACGATCTTCTGCTGATCTCCGCCCTTAAAGTTAAAGCGGCCGAGATACGCACGGCTCGGCATTTCGAATTTGCCGACTTTCAGGATGTCCAGACCGTCGGAAACGGCTTCCCAAACAGTCTTATCGTTCGGAAGAGATTCTCTGGTCTGAGAAACTGCGCTGAGTTTAACGGTTGGTCCGATATCGATTTCGCCGGAATCCGGAGTTTCTTTGCCGGTGATCATCTTAAAGAGCGTGGACTTACCGGCACCGTTCGGGCCGATCACGCCGACAATCGCGCCGGGAGGAATCGAGAAGCTCAGGTCGTCGATCAGGAGACGGTCACCGAAGCCCTTGGAAACATTCTTGAATTCGATGACCTTATCACCGAGGCGGTCGGCCACCGGAATAAAGATTTCGTTGGTCTCGTTGCGCTTCTGATATTCGTAGCTCGACATTTCTTCGAAGCGGTTCAGACGAGCCTTGCTCTTGGCCTGTCTGCCCTTGGCATTCTGACGAACCCATTCAAGTTCGTGCTTCATGGCCTTGATACGGGCGTCTTCTTTCTTTTGTTCCAGCTCTAAACGCTGCTCCTTCTGATCGAGCCAGGAGGAATAGTTGCCCTTCCAAGGAATGCCGTGTCCGCGGTCCAATTCAAGAATCCACTCGGCAGCGTTGTCCAGGAAGTAGCGATCGTGGGTCACAGCGACCACGGTTCCGGGGAAGTGCTGCAGGAACTGCTCAAGCCAGTCCACGCTTTCAGCGTCGAGGTGGTTGGTCGGTTCGTCCAAGAGGAGCATGTCCGGCTTGGAGAGCAGCAGACGGCAGAGAGCCACACGGCGCTTTTCACCGCCCGAGAGATTTCCGATCTTGGCATCCCAGGGCGGCAGGCGAAGTGCGTCAGCAGCAATTTCCATCTGTGTGTCGGCGTTGGTACCGCCGGTCGCGATGATGGCTTCCAGACGAGCCTGCTCGGCAGCTAAAGCGTCGAAGTCGGCGTCAGGATCGGCATAGGCTTCGTAAACTTTGTTGAGTTTTTCCTGTGCATCGAAAATGTCGCCTAGGCCTTCGGCAACCGTTTCGCGGACGGTTTTTTCAGGATCAAGAACCGGTTCCTGCGGCAGGTAACCGATCTTGATGCCGGGCATCGGAATGGCTTCGCCTTCAATTTCGGTGTCCACGCCGGCCATAATCTTGAGCAGCGTAGATTTACCCGCGCCGTTTAAACCTAAGACGCCGATTTTGGCGCCCGGGAAGAAAGACAGGGAAATGTCTTTAAGAATTTGTCGCTTGGGCGGAACAATTTTGCCCACGCGGTTCATTGTGTATACAAATTGAGCCATAAAAATAAGCTGGTTATAGTGTTCGTTAATTAGTTGTCAATCGGCTTGCCGTGTTTGGCATTGCGCTTTTTCACGCCGAAGTATCCGCGAAGGATCCAGAGCTTTCTGAGCTTGGCAATGCGTTCGTTTTCCTTCTCGCGGAACTCGCCCATCTCATCCGGGCAATACTTCTTCCACTTCTTATAAACACCGCCGATATCCATGTCTTCCATAAAAGAACGAATCTTTTGAGGAAGACCTTGCGTATCTACGCTTGCCTGAAAATCAATCAACGCGGGCTTTCCGTTGACCTGCATGACCCAGTTGCTGGTTCCGCGGGTATCCAAATGAACCAGATGTCGGGCATGGATCGACCGAATAATCTCCTCGCATTCTTCCAAGAAAGTCGGAGAAACCTCTTCCTTCGGAACACGGTTTAAAACGCGGCCGGGAATATATTCAATCGCAAGCATATGCGGCGTCACCATAAAGGCTTCCGTCGGAACGCCTTCGAGGCCGTGAAGCTTGCGGACCGCTTTCAGTTCACGCCAAAGCACAAACTTAGCAAAACTGTTTTTTACAAGCCAATGGCGATCGGAAAAGTCTTTGATTGTCCAGCGCTTACCATTGATGTTAGCCACTGACACCCGGGCATTTCCCCATCGGCCGTCACGAAGCAGCTGCACATCTGCCTGCTCGAGATCCTCTTTAGTAAACGGTTTGATATCCGTCTGAGTCATCGGTCTTTATAAGCACCCACGTTATTCTAAATTCACCAAACAGTGTTATCTCACTGTCTATTCGTGAAAAAATTATAGATTAATAGTGAAAAAACCGTAACGCAGGCAACGCCTCTAAGATGTTTACAGTTATGACCGAACGCCTGGGCGAGAGGACAACCGGAGATTAAAACTTGTGGTTATGCGTTAGAAGATTTCGGCCCTCAAACAGAAAGAGCAGGCGGATCAGCCTGCTCTCATTTTCCTATTTAGGACGATTCTGCGTTTTCTTCCTCAGGCTCGTCCTTCTTGCCGAATACGGCGCACAGCCATATACCGACTTGATAAAGGATCACCAGCGGCAAAGCCAGTAAGCACTGAGAAAGGACGTCCGGCGGCGTCACAATAGCAGCCAGAACGAAGGCACCGACAACCATATAGGGACGAGCCTTCTTCAGCTTTGAAATCGAAGTAATGCCCATGCGGTTTAAAACAACCACAATAATCGGCACTTCAAACGTCAAGCCGAACGCCAAGAACAGCGCCAGCACAAAGCTGAAGTACGAATCAATGTCCGGTGCGAAGTTCACGGAGTTCGGAGAGAATCCGGCAATGAACTGGAACACCATACGGAACACGATGAAATAGCAATATGCCATTCCAAGGAAGAACATGACCAAGCTCGAAATAATGATCGGAGCGGCCAGTTTCTTCTCTTTCCGATAAAGTCCGGGAGCAATGAAGCCCCAAAGCTGCCACAGCACATAAGGCAGTGCAATCACAAAAGCGACAAACAATGTCACTTTCAGCGGCACCATAAACGGCGCGATCACACCGGTGGCCAGCAGTTTTGCGCCCTGAGGCAAAGCCACCATCAGCGGCTTACTCAGGTAGTCGAAAATCTGCTTCATGAACGGCGACAAGCAGGCAAAAACCAGCAGAACCGACACAGCCATACGGACAATACGGGAGCGCAGCTCAATCAAATGAGCGACGAGTGTCTGCTCGCGGTCATCTTCCGGCCCGTCTTCCGGGCGTTCTACCAAATCTTTATCACTCATTCTTAAACACGTGAAATACGGGTTTTGTTAACGTGACTGCGCGGCGCAAAGCGTCCGGCGCCGGTCTTGGGAACAGAAGCAACCTTCTGGGCCTCAACCTGCTGCTTGAGCGCATTGATTTCACGCATTAAATCGGCAAGCGTGGGAGCGTTGGGATCTGTCATCGGCGTATTGGCCGGCGCTTGCCCGAAATTGTAGGATTCGACTGTAGGAGCCGGACCGCTCAGTTCCTGAGGCAGAGTCGGCTTGGTGTCGGAAGCACCCCAATCGAAAGCTTTTTCCAGCATAGAGGTGTCGACCGACTTGTCGAGATTTTCCCAGGCGGCATCCTTGCCAAGGCCGGTAGAGGCAGAAGCTGTCTCGGTCTTTGCGGTACCGTCTACGATGTTCTCCATTGAAAGCTCGGCCTTCGGAGCGGTGGATTCCATCCACTGGTCCTTAAGCTCCTTGGAGGCGTTGTCCATCGTGGACTTCACTTCCTGGCCTGCCGACGTGACGGAGTCCCGCACATCGCTGACCTGTTTTTCAATGGAGTCGGTGGTGTTCTTCAGACTCGACTGAAGGTCGCTCGCCATCTTTTTGGCGTCTTCCTGAATTTTCTTCAGTTCAGAAAGTTCGACTTCTTTGTCGATATCATTTTTAACCTGCGAGACAAACCTCTGGGCTTTCCCCATAAGAGAGCCTGCAGTTTTTGCTACCTGAGGGAGTTTGTCGGGGCCGAGGACGACCAACGCGATGGCCGCGATGACCCCGATTTCGCCCATGCTTAAATCAAGCATATGTACTCAATCGTGTTGAATTAAGCCTGTTTCTTTTCTTCAGGTTTAGCTTCTTCCTTAGCAGCAGGTGCTTCAGCCGGTTTCTGTTCGGCAACCTGAGCAGGTTTGGCCGGTTCGTCCTGAGCTTCCTTCATGCCTTCTTTGAAGCCCTTAACGGCACCGCCGAGGTCTTTACCCATGTTCTTAAGTTTGCTGGTACCGAAAATCAAAACAACGATAACCAGCACAACTAACCAATGCCAAATGGAAAGAGAACCCATTTTTTACTCCTAGAGTTTTGTCCAAGGACGCGGGCCGCCCAAGACATGTACGTGAATATGATTTACTTCCTGACCACCGTCATGTCCGGTGTTGATCACGACGCGGAAGCCGTTATTTGCACCCGCTTCTTTTGCCAACACAGGCGCTAAAGCCAGCATTTTACCTAAAAGCGGCTCTTCTGCTTTGCCCATGACGGCTAAAGAGTCGTAATGCTGTTTGGGGATAATCAGGAGATGAACAGGTGCAGCAGGGTGAATGTCTTTAAAGGCAATCACTTCGTCATCTTCATAAACTTTTTGGGAAGGGATCTCTCCCCTTGCGATTTTGCAAAAAAGGCAATCTTCCTTTTGCATACCATTCTCCGAGTTACTTTTATATTTTTAAAGAATTCAGCCGTTGGCTCAATATGGATAACCCTACCTTAGGGTTGTTATTAACTCTTTCTCACGATTCTTTTCGATTCGCTTTTTCGACCAAACCTGAGGTTCCCTCTCTGCGGGCGAGTTCCTGAAGCACTTCTTCGGGACGGATTCCGGCCTGAGAAAGCACGACCATGGAATGGAACCAAAGGTCGGCAGTTTCATAAATCAAATGATCACGATCGCCGTCTTTTGCGGCCATCACAACTTCTGTGGCTTCCTCACCGACCTTCTTTAAAGCGGCATCCGGGGCTTTCGAAAATAATTTGGCAACGTAACTGACCTTCGGGTCTCCGCCCTTGCGGCTGTCGATGACGTCGGCAATTTCGCTGATAACAGGAACGCGTTCCATTTTTTATTCCTTTAGTGATGTTCCTTGCCGTACATCTCTTCCGGAGACTTCAAGACAGGAGCATTCTCTTTCCAGTCTTTTCCGTCCCAGCTGCGGTAAAAGCAGCTTCTGTGGCCGGTATGACAGGCAATGTTTCCTTTTTGCTCAACCTTATAAATAACGGAGTCCCCGTCGCAGTCGAGCAAAACCTCAAAAACCTTTTGACGATTCCCGCTTTGTTCGCCTTTGCGCCAAAGCTTCTGACGGGAACGTGAGAAATAGGTGCCGAATCCGGTCTCCAAGGTCTCTTTCAGAGCTTCTTTATTGGCCCAAGCCAGCATCAGGATCGTACCGTCATGAGCATCCTGCGCAATCACAGGCACCAGGCCGTCGGCATTAAAGCGAACTTCTTCAATCATGGGCGGTCCTTAGTCAAGACGGACAGGAATACCGCGTTCCTGCATGTAACGCTTGGCTTCTTCGATCGTGTATTCACCGAAGTGGAAAATCGAAGCGGCAAGTACGGCGTCCGCATGGCCCTCGACAATGCCGTCGACCAAATGCTGCAGATTTCCGACGCCGCCCGAAGCAATCACGGGAATCGATACGGAGTCGCTCACGGCGCGCGTTAATTCCAGATCAAAACCGGCCTTTGTTCCGTCGCCGTCCATACTGGTGAGAAGAATCTCGCCGGCGCCGAGCTTTTCAACCTTCTTGGCCCATTCAACCGCGTCAATGCCCGTCGGCGTTCTTCCGCCCCGCGTATAAACCTCCCAAGTTCCGTCGCCTCTGCGCTTGGCATCGATGGCAACCACAATGGCCTGACTGCCGTAGATCGAGGAAGTCTCGGCAATCAGATCGGGATTATTCACGCCGGCGGAGTTAATCGAGACTTTATCTGCGCCGGCATTCAACAGACGGCGGACGTCTTCTGCTTTACGCACCCCTCCGCCGACAGTCAGCGGAATAAAGACCTGAGCCGCAACGTCTTCAATAACTTTGAGGATCAAATCTCTTTCGTCGGAAGTCGCCGTGATGTCCAGAAAGGTCAGTTCATCGGCGCCCTGCTCGTCATAGCGGCGAGCAATTTCCACCGGGTCTCCGGCGTCTCTGAGGTCGACGAAATTCGTTCCTTTGACCACGCGGCCGCCGGTGACGTCCAAACACGGAATGATGCGTTTTGCGAGCATGAATTTATCCTTCGAGATCGGCCTGATTGTCTTTGGCGGCTTCTGTCGCTTCGACTAAATCAAGCGCCTGTGTGAAGTCCAAGGTACCCTCGTAAAGAGAGCGGCCCAAAATCGCCATCGTCACGCCGTCGTCCTCAACGGCAAGCAGCTTGCGGATGTCGTCCAAATCACGGATACCGCCGGAGGCGATAACGGGGATTGAGAGCTGGCTCGCTAATTCGGCGGTTGCCTCGACATTGCAGCCGGTGAGCATACCGTCACGGCTGATGTCGGTGTAAAGGACGGCGTCCACACCGTAACCTTCGAATTTTTTGGCTAAGTCAGTGGCAGAGTGACCGGTGTTCTTTGTCCAACCGTCGGTCATGACCATGCCGTCCTTGGCATCCAGAGAAACGATAACGCTGCCGCCGTACTCACTGCAGACGTCATGCAGGAATCCCGGAGCTTTCACGGCAGCCGTTCCGATCACGACATAGTCCACGCCGAGGTCGAGCACTTCGCCGACGCGCTCCAGCGTGCGCATACCGCCGCCGACTTCAATTTCAACGTCTTCCGCAAATTCATTGCAGATCTTGCGGATCACGGAAAGGTTCACGGGCTTTCCGCTTCTGGCCGCGTCCAAGTCAACCAGATGCAGACGTTCGGCGCCGAGCTCAACCCAATGACGGGCCTGAGCAACGGGGTCAGTGTTGAAGACAGTAATGTTGGAAGTTAAATCTCCCTGGCGAAGACGAACACAGTGTCCGTCTTTAATGTCAATAGCGGGAATTAACAACATGATAAATACTCGTTAAGGATTCCAAGTCAAAAAGTTTTGGTAGAGAGCTAAACCGGCCGCAGCGCTTTTTTCAGGATGGAACTGCGTCGCAAAAACGTTGTCGCGGGCGACAGCCACGGTGACTTCCTCACCGTAGAACGTCGTTCCAACGGTCAAGTCTGCTTCTGTCGGTTTGGCGTAATAGCTGTGAACAAAATAAAACCAAGCACCGTTGGTGATACCGTTCCACATGGGATGTTCTCGGGTCTGCGTCACCTGATTCCAGCCCATCTGAGGAACCTTGAGGCGTGCACCGGTTTGATCCACACGATCGGAAGCGAAGCGAACGACGTCGCCCGGGAAAATGCCCAGACCCGGCGTATTGCCTTCTTCACTGTGTTCGAAGAGCATTTGCTCGCCTACACATACGGCAAAGAACGGTTTGTTGCGAATCGCGTCACGCACCGCCTCCTCCATACCGGTTGTGCGAAGATTTTTCATGCAGTCAGGCATCGCGCCTTGTCCCGGGAAGACCACGCGGTCCGCCTTCAGAACCTCTTCGGGATCTCCGGTTACCAGTACCTGCGTGCTGACCGGCGCAATTTTTTCAATGGCTTTGCTGACGCTGCGCAGATTGCCGGAGCCGTAGTCAACGATGGCTATTTTCATAACACACCCTTTGTAGACGGGATAACGTTGCGGGCGCGAGGATCGTACTCGCAGGCCATGCGCAGTGCGCGGCCGAAGGATTTAAAGACGGACTCGCACTGATGGTGCGCATTGATGCCGCGCAGATTGTCAATGTGAAGCGTAATGCGGGCATTGTTGGCAAGCGCCAGGAAGAATTCTCTCGGCAGCTGAGTATCAAGCTCGCCGATCATCGCGGCAGTGAAAACGACATTCCAGACCAAATATGGGCGGCCGGAAATATCCAGAACCGTGCGCGAGAGCGCTTCATCAAGCGGCACGTAGGCAGAGCCGAAACGCGTGATTCCGGCTTTGTCGCCTAACGCCTTGGCCAGACACTGGCCCATCGCGATTCCGATATCTTCTACGGAATGGTGTCCGTCGATATGCAGATCGCCGTCGCACATCACGGTTAAATCGATCTGACCGTGGCGTGCGATCTGGTGCAGCATATGATCGAAGAATCCGATACCTGTACGAATATCGGCTTTACCGGTGCCGTCAAGATCCATCGATACCAGGATCGATGTTTCCGCCGTCTGACGCTTTACATCGGCTCGTCTCGTCATGATGAAATCCTTATTTCTTTTCCAGATCGTGAACGCGGTACATGGCGCTGGCAGCGTGAGCCGTCAGGAATTCGCCGCGAGCCAGCACGTCGGCAATGCGGCCGAGTTTTTCTGCGCCGTGTTTGCTGACCTTCAGAACGCTCATGCGTTTCTGGAAGTCCCAGACCCCCAGCGGAGAGGAGTAGCGGGCGGTACGCGAAGTCGGAAGAACGTGGTTCGGACCGGCGCAGTAGTCGCCTAAGGCTTCGCAGGTATAAGGACCGACGAAAAGCGCACCGGCGTGGTGAATCTGATCAATGTATTTGTCGGCGTCCTGAACGGAAAGTTCCAAGTGTTCGGGCGCGATCGTATCGGCAACCTTGCAGGCTTCTTCAATCGAGCGCGTCACGATGATGGCGCCGCGGTTATTGAGCGAAGCGGAAATGATGTCTTTGCGGGACATGCCTTCAATCTGACGATCGATGGATTCGGCAACTTTATCGGCAAATTCAGCGTCGTCCGTCAGCAAAATCGCCTGGGCCAATTCATCGTGTTCAGCCTGGCTGAAAAGGTCCATTGCGATCCAGTCAGGATTGGTCTTGCCGTCGCAAATCACCAGAATTTCAGAAGGCCCGGCGATCATGTCAATGCCGACCGTACCGAAGACATAGCGCTTAGCAGCGGCCACGTAGGCGTTGCCCGGCCCGACGATCTTGTCGACGGCAGGAATGGTTTCCGTGCCGTAGGCCAAAGCGGCAATGGCTTGAGCACCGCCGATGGTGTAGCACTCTTTGACGCCGGCCAAGCAGGCAGCTGCAAGAACGAGCTGATTGGGTTTGCCGCCCGGTGTCGGGACAACCATCACGATCTTTTTGCAGCCGGCAACGTGAGCGGGCATGGCGTTCATCAGAACGGAAGACGGATAAGCGGCTTTACCGCCGGGAACGTAGAGACCGACGGAATCCAGCGGAATGTAGCGGATACCGAGTTTTGTTCCGTCTTCTTCAGTAATGGACCAGCTCTGTCCGAGTTCGTGCTCGTGGAACTCACGGATACGCTGAGCGGCCTGAGTCAGGGCATCTTTCTGATCTTTCGGAAGGGTTTCAAGAGCTTCCTTCAGATCGTCTTCCGTCAGACGGAATTCGGCAACGCTCTTGGCATCCATATGGTCGAAGCGGTTGGTGTACTCAAGGACGGCCTTTTGTATTTGTAAAGTCTGAGTAATCCTGGGAGATCTTTAACAGATTATCTTTTTTTGCTGTCACAGCAAGGATAATGTCTTTTGCATGTTCCGGATTATCTGTACCTGTTGCAACATGGATGTAAGATCCTCCCCAGTTGTATTCCTGCGGTGGGTTTGTTACTGCCCATACGCCGTCTTCTCCATCCCAGTTCGGTTTCAGTGTGAAATCAATACCCCATGCCGGGAAGAGGAATGCAAATACTTTGGACTGACTTCCCATTGCTTTGTTCCAGTCATCATTCCACTGACCTTTTACTGTCGGGTTTAAGTAACCTGCATCCAGCCATTCTTTTGAATCATTAATCCACTGCATGATCATTGGATCAACTGTAACCTTTGTGTCTCCATCTTTTACCCATGAATCAGAAATGTTGTTTCCATAGAGACGGAATGTATCAGCATAAGAAGCAAATGCATAATATCCTTTCTGCTTCAGTTCTTCTGCTGTCTGTTTCATAGTATCCCAGTCTTTTACTTTTTCACCTACAGCAGTCGGATCGTCTGTTCCGAATACCTCTTTTGCAATATCACGACGGTAAACCATTGTTCCCGGACAGCACTGCCATGTAGATCCTCTCTGAACTCCGTCTGCATCAGATGCTGTTGTTCTTGTGAAGTCGTACTGATCTGCAAGATCTTTATCCGGATCAATTCCAAGATCCTTCAGTGGCATTGCAGCGTCTGCTTCAGCATCTGTATATTTGTAT
>ENA-USYV01000742-USYV01000742.1-human-gut-metagenome-genome-assembly--contig:-NODE-742-length-36275-cov-11.106056_pt1 | contig 36275 bp, 26 predicted proteins | sample MGYA00250066_ERZ773514 | MGnify/ENA primary metagenome ERZ773514 (study PRJEB29103, sample SAMN06112049) | human gut metagenome | biome: human gut; feature: ankylosing spondylitis patient; material... | reverse complement strand
CTTCAGTAACGGATTACTGGAGGGGACAGTGAATAAAATTAAAGCGGTAAAAAGGCAGATGTACAATAGGGCAGGAATTAAACTACTGAGAGCGAAGATTATTTATTCACAATAGAAGAAGTACCACCAAATTTGACGAAGAACCAGAAATCTTTTTCAGGAGAAATAAAAGTAAGTTCATAATGGTGCTGCATTGAATTATTTTTTGGCGGAGTTATTCTAACACTTAATAGTTCAAAAGCAGATATTTCTTTGACCAAAAGATAGAACTAATGATGAATTAAAAGTTGCAATTATGGTTTTCTTCCCACAACAAACGGGAAAAGTCAGAAGAATCATGTACATTTGTAATCCGAAAACTAAAAGAACATCGCAATGAAAATATTTCCAAGCAGCAGTATCAAGAAATTGGACGCTTATACCATTGAGAACGAACCTATTGCATCAATCGATCTGATGGAACGTGCAGCAACCGTATTAACAAAAGCCATCACAGACAGATGGAATACGGAAACGCCGGTCACTATCTTTGCCGGACCGGGGAATAATGGCGGAGACGCTCTCGCCGTAGCCCGCATGATGGCTGAAAAAGGATATAAAATCGAGGTATTTCTCTTCAACACGAAAGGAGAACTTTCACCCGACTGCCAGACCAATAAAGAACTGGTAGAAATGATGGAAGAAGTAAAATTCCACGAAATCAGTACCCAATTCGTACCTCCCGTCCTGACGCCCGATCATCTGGTAATCGACGGATTATTCGGTTCAGGCCTGAACAAACCGTTAAGCGGCGGATTCGCTGCCGTAGTGAAATACATCAATTCCTCCCCTGCCATGGTAGTAGCCATCGACATTCCTTCCGGACTGATGGGAGAAGAAAATACATTCAACGTAAAAGCTAATATTATCCGTGCCGACGTAACTTTCAGTCTGCAACTGCCGAAGCTCGCCTTTCTTTTCGCAGAGAACACGGAATTTGTCGGAGAATGGGAAGTGCTGGACATCCAATTAAGCGAAGACGGTATTGAAGAGATGGAAACGAACTACGAAATGTTGGAAATAGAGCAAATCCGTTCACTCATCAAGCCACGCAAACAGTTTGCCCACAAGGGGAACTTCGGCCATGCACTATTGATTGCCGGTTCAAAAGGAATGGCAGGAGCCTCTGTTCTCGCTGCCCGCGCCTGCCTCCGTTCGGGAGTAGGGCTGCTGACTGTTCATGCGCCAATGTGCAACAACGACATCTTGCAGACCTCCATACCCGAAGCAATCGTAGAAACCGACATCAACGAAACCTGTTTTGCCGTACCTACCGACACGGACGACTATCAAGCAGTCGGCATCGGCCCGGGACTGGGACGAAACGAGGAAACGGAAGCTGCCTTGTTGGAACAACTGGAACACTGCCAGACTCCTGTTGTAGTGGATGCCGACGCACTTAATATCCTCGCCAACCACCGTCATGCACTTACCCACCTACCGAAGGGTTCCATCCTCACCCCGCATCCGAAAGAACTGGAACGTCTGACCGGCAAATGCCAGGACTCTTACGAACGTCTGATGAAGGCCTGCGAACTGGCCCGTGCCGCCCATGTTCACATTATTTTAAAAGGAGCCTACTCCGCCATCATCACCCCCGAAGGTAAATGTTTCTTCAACCCAACCGGAAATCCGGGAATGGCAACCGGAGGTAGCGGTGACGTACTGACCGGAGTAATCCTGGCACTACTTGCCCAAGGTTACCCAACCGAGGAAGCCGCAAAAATCGGCACTTACATTCACGGACTGGCGGGCGATGTCGCTCAAAAGAAGCAAGGAATGATCGGAATGATCGCAAGCGATATTATCACCTGTCTGCCGACAGCATGGCGACTTGTAAGCGAATAAAAGTTAAGAAGTTACCCTTTTTTCAATAACTTCATTAACTTTGTTTTCAAAACCAGTTAAAAAGAACCGAATATGAAAAAGTTGATTATAGCAGCAGGACTACTTATGACAACGTCCGCCTATGCACAAACCGAAGTACTGACAGGGGTTACCCGAGGAAAAGACTATGGAGTGGTTTACAGTCTTCCCAAAACCCAAATAGAACTTGAAATAAAAGCCAACAAAGTCAACTATACTCCCGGAGAATTCAGCAAATATGCTGATCGTTACCTGCGACTGACCAACGTCTCCGCCGACCCTGAAGAGTACTGGGAACTGGCTAGCGTAAAAGTGAAATCCGTAGGTGTGCCCAACAGCGAAACTACGTATTTCGTAAAATTGAAGGATAAGACAGTAGCACCGCTCATGGAACTGACAGAGGATGGCATTGTGAAAACGATCAATGTTCCTTACAGCAATAGCAGTGCAGGCAAAAAAGCTGCTCCCGCCCCCGCAGTCCTCCAAAAGAAAGCGAATCCTCGCGAATTCCTGACCGAAGAGATTCTGATGGCTAGTTCTACCGCCAAGATGGCCGAGCTGGTGGCTAAAGAGATCTATAACATCCGCGAAAGCAAAAATGCCTTATTGCGCGGACAGGCTGATAATATGCCTTCAGATGGGGCACAGCTTAAGATTATGCTCGACAATCTGAATGCACAGGAAGAAGCCATGACGCAAATGTTCTCCGGCACCTGCAACAAAGAAGAGAGAACATTCACTGTCCGCCTTACCCCTGACAAGGAATTCAACAATGAAGTTGCTTTCCGCTTCTCGAAGAAGTTAGGTGTAGTTGCCAACAATGATTTGGCAGGAACTCCGTTTTATATCAGTCTGAAAGACCTGAAATCGGTCAAGATACCACAGGAAGATGGTAAGAAGAAGAAAGATTTGGATGGAATCGCCTACAACGTACCCGGACAAGCTATGGTTACATTGACCGACGGCAAAAAGAAACTTTACGAAGGTGAGCTTCCTATTACTCAATTTGGTGTGATAGAATATCTGGCTCCGGTTTTGTTCAACAAGAATTCTACCATCAAAGTTTATTTTGATCCGAATACGGGAGGATTGCTCAAAGTGGACAGAGAAGAAGGGAAATAGAAAAACGAGGAAGTGAACTTCTAAAAAACAAAGAATATGGTTGGTGAAGGACATGCATTCGACATGATACGCCGAATAAAAGAGGGACGGGAAGCTTCCCGCCTACGTCGTGAACGTGCTAACGATAAGTTGAAGCATCTAAACCGTGCAAACGAACCTTATCCACTACCCAACACCACCCCCGAAGAAATGGAACGTATCATCCACGACTCGGAGAAAAAGAAAGAGAAAGACAGCAATTATTTTGTTTGGGGAACGCTTATTATCATGGGGGTCCTGATAGCAATTGCCGTCATACTTTGGGCTGTATTTATCAAATAAATAATAATAAGTTCACCACAGAGGACACGGAGGGCACAGAGGTTTTATTCACTATAGAGTAACACAGAGTCTCACGTATTTAGAATCGTATTTATCGCTCTGTTTTACTTGCAGAAAGAGAAAGAAGAACTCTGCGTCCTCCGTGTCCTCTGTGGTGAAATATAAATTCCTATTTATGCGACTGGTATCACCAGTTTTATAAATCCATCTTTCTGCATTTGAGAAAGATAAGCCGATACACGCGACTCGTAGCCCTCTTCATTTTGAAAGTGGTCTGCGAGTTTTTCTATAATCTCACGAACATTGCGTTTTCCATCTATCAGTTCCCATACAGCCGTACCGTGTTCTTCCAATTTCACATGAAGTTCTTTCGACATTCCTTTCGGCACAAGGAAGCGTTGCATCCACGGATATTTAAAACGGGAAAAGGAGAGCACAACTGTCTCCCCTTCCCTTTCTGCTGTAATATGTTCACTGCGACAGGGAATGACCTCTAACAGGTTGATTTTCTCTTTGGCAGCCATACTTCTTATTTTTTATTTCAGAGTATTCATACTGATACTCTTCTGTTTACACCTTGATACAAAATTCCTTTGTTACTTTAGGTATTGAATTTCCCAGTTACTTTTGGATATTCGCCTCTTCCAAACCGTATCCCTTCTTCTTGTTCTCTGCCTTCAACATCAAAGCCACAATCAGAGCAAGCACACCAAAAAGAGCAAAAATAGTCATCGGCAACGTGTAGTCATAAGTCTGTGCACCGTCTACTACCGGACCTTTGCAATAAGTATTCAACACCCATCCGATCAACAAAGGAACACCCATCAATCCCCAGTTCTGTACCCAGAAAATCAATGCGTATGCTGTACCCAACTGTTTTTCCGGAATAATCTTCGGAACAGACGGCCACATAGCTGAAGGCACCAACGAGAAGGCAAATCCCAATATAATCATGATGATAGTAGCAAACCACCATATATTCAGTATAGGCAGAGCGAACATCGTATGCACAAAAATAAGCATCACTGATCCGATTATCATCAACGTAGCTCCCTTACCGATACGGTCATAAAGCGAGCCGAACAACGGAGTCAGGATAATCGCACCAATCGGCAACAATCCGGGAATCGTTCCCGCCAACTTCGGATCTACATTATACTTCTGCACCATCAAGTCGGCAGCATACTTGATAAAGGGGAATACAGCCGAGTAGAACAATACACATAGTAATGCAATCAACCAGAATCCCTTATTCGTAATGATATACACAATATCTTTCATACGGAACGGCTCTTCCGGCTCCAATCCCTCTGCATCCAAAGAAGCATCCAACTTCTTATCATAGAAAGTATAAAGGAAGAAAGCAATCGTACCCACGCACAACATAATCAGACAAAACAAAATCGGAGCAGGAATATTGGTATGGAATGTGCCACTCTCATCCGTAGATCCGAAAAAGTCGGCCAAAGGAACCGTGAGCACCATTGCCAGAGTTGTTCCGATACGTGCCGTAGCCATTTCAAGTCCCATAGCCAACGCCATTTCCTTACCCTTGAACCATTTCACGATAATCTTGGAAACTGTGATACCGGCAATTTCCACACCTACACCGAAGATAGCATACCCCAATGCAGCCAGGGTTACCTGTGTTTTGAATCCGAAGAGCATGGCACCTTCCGGAAAAGTAGTAGAAATCGCATAGTATTTCAATCCACAACCAAACACCATCAATAAGCAAGCTCCCATTCCGGTGAAACGAACCCCCATCTTATCCAAAATGATACCACCGAAGATCAGCATCAACAGGAATACATTAAACCATCCGTAAGCGCTTGTGAAGAAACCATAATCAAGACTGTCCCATAGTAGTTCTTTCTCAAGCATGGGTTTTAGAGGAGACATTACGTCGGTGAGGAAATAGCCGCATAGCATAGTAAATGCGACCAATGCTAGAACACTCCATCGGAGTACGGCGGAGTCATTCAATTTCTGTTTCAAATGTTCTGTCATTGTTATATTTAAAAATAGTAGTTAATAATCTTATACAGCCAACAAAGGTAGTTAAATCTCGTTTGTTTCTATCACAAAGAGATTGTTTTTACAAGAAAAAGTTAAGTGCGGATTACACTGACCACGCGGAAGATTGAAAATCCGTGTAATCTGCGTAATCCGCACTTAAATATCAAAGAAATGCAGCATCCGTCTGCACCTTCCCATTAATGGTTTTACCCCAAAGTCTTACCTGACAACGGAGTGAATTACTCTGCTGCAGGAGCAGGAGTTTCAGTAGCCGGTGCCGGAGTTTCTGTAGCAGGTGCATTGGTAGCAGGAGCTTCAGTTTGCGGCGCAGCCGTACCTGCGGGTAAGTTATACGGGTTAGTCTGTTGTTCTTTCTGTGCCTGTTCCAACACTGCGTCTTTAGCAACAGCAGAGCGAGGAACTACATAAGCAGTAGCAATGCTCATTACCACCATGAAGATAGCTAAGCCCCATGTTGCTTTTTCCAGAAAATCTGTAGTCTTGCGCACGCCCATGATGGCGTTAGATGAAGAGAAACCAGAAGCAAGTCCGCCTCCTTTTGAGTTCTGAATCAGCACGATGAAACACATCAACAAGGCTGCAATAACCATTAAGATAACGAATAATAAGTACATTTTTAGTTATTTTGAATTAGCGTTAATAATCAATTTCTCCAAAAATCTGATTTGGTCTGCAAAGTAAGCATTTTTTTTTGGATATTTCAAGCTTAATTTTTTAATTATTTCAAGAGCTTTTGAATATCGTTGCTGTTTAACATAGATTTTTGCCAAAGTTTCCGTAAAACAGCTGTCATCTTCCTCTTCTTCCTTCATCGTTTCTTCTTCGGTAAGTTCGTCCGAAGAGGTTGGCGAAGATGGCATTTCTTCTCTTAAAGGTTTCATGCAGAGGGGAGAGTCGCTCTCGCTCTTTTCTATAAAGTCGTCAATCAGTTCGTAGCCTTTGAGTTTGGGCGTTTCTTCGGCCGGCTGTTCCGTGGCCGGAGTCTCCTCCAAAAGATAAGAAGTGTAATCCATCGAATAGTCGAAACTGGTCCGGGCAGTCACCTCTTCGGGTACTGTGGACAAGAAAGCGTCGATCAATGCTAATGTGCGGTCTACGGACGGTTCGTCTTTCAGCACCTCCGTGAGAGGTACTCCCTTTTTCCGTGCTTGCACATCATAGCGGTCACCTTCAATCAACCGGAACAACTGCCGTCTGTCTGCAATGTAAAGAACTGCTTTCCGCAGTTCTCCACCGAAACTAATATCATGGAGAATATACAGATTCTTCAGATACAGCAGACGAAGTGACTGAAAATACGGATACCTCGCAAGAAGATTGCGCAGTTCGTACAAAGTATCCCTATTCAGCGTCTCGGGATGCTGAATCCATTGTTGAAAGTTAACAGAAGTCATTTATATTACCAGTTTGCTACAGTTGCATTAAAAATTTGGTCGGTGATCTCTTTAGACATTTCAGCAATCAATCCGTCCTGTACGGCAGTCAGCAACTGGCTAGAGTCGTAGGTACGGAACGCAGAAAACTGTTGTTCAAAGTCTTCGGCATGATTGGTGTTGTTGACAAAACGCACATTGACGGTGATAGTCAACTTCGTCTCCGAAGAATAACCGTCGGCAGATACTGCCTGGTTGTACTGATTGTATCCTGTGATTTCTCCGTCAATCTGCAAGTCCGCATTCTGATTCGGCTTGAGCAGTTGCAGACGGGTCTGCCGGATGAAGATATCTTTCAGGTCCTCATTGAATTTGGTTGCCAACGGAGCATATACATACTCCGACTTGATCGGGAAGTCGGCTATCGAAATGGTCTTTACCTTATCATAATTGATAGACGATCCGTTAAACTTATAGGAAACAGTGCACGCAATGACTACCAACGGCAAGCCGAACAGTAACAAAGGGCGTATTATTTTCTTAATCCAATTCATATTCTTTTATTTTTCTATAAAGTGTACGCTCGGAAATATTCAAGTCCTTGGCCGCACTCTTCCGCTTTCCATGATGCCTCTCAAGTGCCTTGCGTATCATTTCTTTCTCCACTTCGTCCAGTGACAAAGGAGATTCTTCTACATATTCTTCCGTGTCTTGTATGTCATCATCATCCTTGCAAACCGTGGGCTGCATGGTATGAATAATAGCAGGTACCGAAGGTTGATGCGCCGTCACTACCGGAGTAGTAACCACCGTTCCCATTTGTCCTACCTGCCCCACCTGTCCGGCACGTTCCGCCATCAGGTTGTGCACCATCTTCTTCAGCTCCGCCACTTCCTGGCGCATATCGAACAGAACAGAATAAAGAATCTCCCGCTCGCTCTCAAAGCCTTTACTCTCACGCGTTCCCATCAACGCGGGAAGACGTTGCGTATTTTGTGCAGGAAGATAATTCTGCAAGATAGCAGCAGAGATCTCCCTGTTGGTTTCAATGATAGATATTTGCTCGGTGATGTTCTTCAACTGGCGCACGTTTCCGGGCCACGGGTAAGCCAACAACTCTTTCTTCGCATCCTCCGTCAACTGAATAGCAGGCATCCGGTATTTCTCTGCAAAGTCTGCGGAAAACTTACGGAACAACAAAAGTACATCGTCACCACGTTCACGCAAAGGCGGTATCTGGATAGGCACCGTATTCAACCGGTAATATAAATCTTCACGGAAACGTCCTTCTGCAATCGCTTGTGTAAGATTGACGTTGGTAGCCGCCACCACACGCACATCCGTTTTTTGCACTTTAGACGAACCTACTTTCATAAACTCGCCACTCTCCAGTACACGGAGCAAACGTGCCTGGGTAGACATCGGCAACTCCCCTACTTCATCAAGAAAAATAGTACCGCCGTCGGCTTCGCCAAAGTACCCTTTCCGTTCGCCAATCGCACCGGTAAACGCACCTTTCTCATGTCCGAACAGTTCGGAATCAATCGTACCCTCCGGAATAGCACCACAGTTGACAGCAATATACTGTCCGTGCTTCCTCCGGCTATATTGATGAATAATCTGCGGAAAACTTTCTTTTCCGACTCCACTTTCTCCGGTAATCAGCACAGACAAATCGGTAGGAGCTACCTGAATGGCAACATCTATGGCGCGCGACAATGCTTCAGTATTTCCAATAATACCGAAACGCTGTTTCACTTGTTGTATCTCTGCTCTCGTCATCACTCGTTTTTAATCTTCGTCTACTGTATCCAGCTTCAGTTTATCACTATCGTCACGTTTCTCGTAATACTGTTTACGCAACGGATTGGCACGAGCCACTTTTTCCCGCTGACGATTACGGAACACGTCGATGGCAACATAGATTGCCTGACGGAAAGAATCTTCACAAGCCACTCCCTTACCTGCAATATCGTATGCCGTTCCATGAGCCGGAGAAGTACGTACTACCGGCAGGCCTGCCGTATAGTTCACCCCGTCTTCCATAGCCAAGGCCTTGAACGGAGCCAGCCCCTGATCGTGATACATCGCCAGGATACCGTCAAAATGAGTATAATTGCCTGAACCCATAAAGCCGTCGGCCGCATAAGGACCGTAGCAAAGGATTCCTTTCTCTTCCATTTCTTTCATGGCAGGGATAATCACTTCCTGCTCTTCCATTCCCAACAAACCACCGTCTCCGGCATGAGGATTGAGAGAGAGCACCGCAATACGCGGAGCGCCGATACCGAAATCCTGTTTCAGACAACGATGGAATATCATCAGTTTCTCCTGAATCAGTTCTTTGGTAATCGTAGTCGCGATCTCTCTAACAGGGATATGTGTCGTCACCAAAGCCACCCGGAAGTCATTCTTCATCAAAATCATCAATGACTTATCACCATTGCCCAGACGTTCTTCGATATATTCCGTATGTCCGGGGAAGGAGAACTCTTCCGACTGAATCGTATGTTTGTTGATCGGAGCTGTTACGATAACGTCTATCAACCCTTCGCGATATTCTTCGATGGCACGTTCCAAAGCCCCCAACGCAGCTTTACCGGCTTCGGGATCGGGTTTGGAAAATTCCACTTTCACCTCATCATCCGTACAGTTCACCACGCTCAAACGGTTGTACCCCGCCTCGGTAGCAGAGTTGACAATGCTAAAATTGGCCTGTATATCCAGCGCTTTGCGATGATAAGCCGCTACTTTCGGTGAGCCATAAATGATCGGAGTACATAGTTCCAACATCGTAGGGTCGGAAAATGTCTTAAGAATCACCTCATAGCCCACCCCGTTAATATCTCCTTGGGTGATACCTATCCTTATCTTGTTATCTTCCATGTTTTTATTTATTAGTTTGTTCCGCTTCCTTAGATGCTTCTCCCAATGGAATCTGCTTCTGCTGAACTTCATTCGGAAGTTTCAGTGTATACAGAGATGCTTCCATCTGGCGTACCAGGTTGCGTTTCATTTTATCAGGTGAATAAACAAATATTTCTGCTGTAATAATTCGTTGGTTTTTCTCGTCCAGACGAGTATGAGATACATACGGACCACCCATAAAGTCGCCCTTCATACGCCACAGGCCACGTGCTTCCATTGTGTAGCTGTTCTGTACATTGATCGGACGGACATCGGTCAGCAAACTATCGGTCGACATATAAACGCCTTCCTTGAATCCGGGGATATTGGCTTTCATCACGGAGTCACGTTTGTGCACAAAATATTCTTTGGTAAACGTATCCTTGTCAGTGTACGGATAAGAGTACATCACAAAGTTACGGTCGGCAGTACCTGTGTTGGTAGAAGCCCAGAAGAAATCATCCCCGGTCTTTGAATTAGCCAGTTCGGCATCCACCCAGATGTCGCATCCGAACAAACTGTCCACTTTCTGCGAAATGAAATTACTGTGTTTCCCTTCCAGGAACGTAATCTGACGGTTCATTTCCGCACGGGTAAAGAAGTCGACAATCGTCTTTTTGTTCTCTTCCACAAACTTCTCAAACTCTTCTTCGTTCGGAGCCTGGATAGTCAATATCATCTGCGGATTGGCATACACGTCCTTCGCATATTTGAACGAGGCTTTCGTATATATATCCTGTATATCTACAATAATAATGTTACGTATCAACTTCAGCGTAGAATCATAATCTTTCGGCGAAGTATACATAATCCGGAAAGAAGGTTCCGACTGCGGCAAACCGGGCATATCAGCATCGAGCGCATCATGTAAAGCCCTTCCGGCAGCACGATCCCAAACACCGTGATCTACTACAACCAAAAGCTCGTAAGCACGACCACTAGAGGTGTGATTTCCTTTCAGACCACAAGATGCAACGACAAAGGCTACCAAAGCGATGCATAAAATAAAAGAGTACTTTTTCATGATGTTCGGTTTTATATATTAACTTTCATTATTTTTCTCCTGTTTCGCTGTCGACAGCATACCGCAAGCGGCAAAAATATCTTCGCCCCTGGATGAACGGATAGTGGTGAAAAGTCCGTGTGACGTCAGATAATCACGAAAACGGGTCATCGTATCCATGTCCGCCCCCTCGAGGTCTACCCCCGGTATGGCATGAAAACGAATCAGATTCACCCTGCAATCCAGCCCGCGAAGAAGTTTCAGCAACTCTTTGGCATAGACCTGCGAATCATTGAGCCCTTTAAAAACAATATATTCAAACGAAAGTCGACGTTGTTTACTAAAATCATAGTTTTTTAACAGTTCCACCATTTCGGTGATTGAAAACGCCTTTTCCGCCGGCATTAATTCAGCACGCTGAACGGTCAGCGGAGAGTGAAGGCTGATGGCAAGGTGGCAGTCATTTTCTTCAATAAAACGCTGCAATCCTTTCCGTAGCCCGACAGTAGAAAGCGTGATACGCTTCGGACTCCATGCGTAACCGTAGGTAGCGGTCAGTAGTTCCAATGCTTTCAATACCTCATCCAGGTTATCGAGCGGCTCGCCCATTCCCATCATTACGACATTAGTCAGTTTGTCCCGTTCCGGCAGCGAATGAATCTGGTTTATGATCTGGCTGGCGGTCAGGTTAGCCGTATACCCCTGTTTGCCGGTCATACAGAACTTACAGTTCATCTTGCAACCTACTTGTGACGACACGCACAACGTTGCCCGGTCATCATCCGGTATATAAACCGACTCTACAAAATGGTTCTCACCCACTTTATAAAGATACTTCACCGTACCATCTACAGAGCGCATTTCATCTACCGGAGCTTCCGCTCCCACCTCATAGTTCTGCTTGAGCAACTCCCGGTGTTTCAATGACAAATTAGTCATATCATCAATCGAGGCTACCTTCTTTTCGTAAAGCCAGGATGCAATCTGCTTGGCAGCAAAGCTGGGCATACCCAGTCTTTTTGTCAATGATTGAAGCTCTACAAGAGTCATTCCTAAAAGGGGATATTTAGACATTCTTCTTTCTGTTGATAGTTTATATCTGCAAATGTAAGGAAATAAAGTCGATTTCCGTATAGCAGGAATGTAAAAGTTAACAAAAAAGGGAAGTATGCCTCCGTTATGATTCAACCACGCTGATATATTGAAGTAGCTTTTGCGCCATTTCAGAATCCTCGCCATTCTTTTTCACTTCATGACCGTACGCCTCACGGAAACAAGCCAGCGCCTCTTCCCGTTCATTACAAAAGCTGTGCAAAACCCCTAGGTTCTGACAAGCCAGAATCGTATCTTCATCCTCCCATCCCAGATATTTCTTTCGCAGTTCAAGCTCTCTGAAGAAAGCCTCTTTCGCCATTGGATAATTCTCCAACTTCACATAAGCCTGTGCTTTGTAATAATATACCAGACAGGAAGCATTAGGGTCAGTATCATCGTGAAAATCCAAAGACGTTGCAATACGAATCACGTTATCATAGTCTTTATTCATGTAATACTGCTGCATAATATCACATCTCAATGCCTCGTAGCGGACAGTCAGTTCCGCCAGACGCGGTTTTTCGCTGAAATACATTTCATGCAGAAGAGACTCACGGAAGAATAAAGTAGACGCCTGCTCATCGCCACGTTCATTCATCATCCGTTTGAATTCCCTGCATAGATAATACAACTGTTTATGACAAGCGACGATCTGTTTTTTATTATCTATCTGTATAGCAATGTCCAACGCCTGATTCATCAGCATCCATGCTTCATCGTATCGTTTGATATAATAAAGACATTTACCCTGCATACGCAAACATTTAGCCACTCCACCGGACAGTCTGCCATTCAATGACTCGTGCATTTCAGCTACTTTCCGGAATTTCTCGGCAGCACTCTCTTCCTCATCCTTATAGTAATCACAATAAGCCAGATATTCGGAAAGTTCAATGACTTCTGCCTGACTCTTCTCGTCAGCAGAAGCTGCATGATAATCAAGCGCCCTATTCAAATAGATCGCCGCTTCATTGTATTGCTCATTGTAGTAATATGCCAGAGCTAGATTTCGGCAGGTGTTGGCAATCTCCAGTTCCGGAGTCGGTACTATGTTTTCCTGCATCACCAATGCTTTCAGGAAACAGTCGCATGCCGTTTCGTATTCTTCATTACGGGCATAGCGGCATCCCTCATTCATCTTCAATACCGACTTGGCAATGAGTGGCATGGCAGCACCTTCCATACTCTTCTCACTCACAGCAGCTGCCGCCTTCGTCAGATGGAAAGAACTGCTCAAGAAAGTAGCCATATCATTAGCAATGACAGGAATTAAAAAAGAATCGATCTCATCAAAATCCAATTCGGCATAGACTTCAGGCGTAACTTCAGGATTGTCGTTCATGATCGCCTTCCAGCTATCTTCCAACAGAGAACGATTCGTGCGATACAGAATCTCGAAAATCTCCACATCACAAATCCAATCCTTCAATATATCCCATTCTTGCATCTTATAGCATTGATAGGTAATCTCCACTTTATAGCGATACGAATCATGGTAGCAGAACTGTTTCATGCGATAGTTATAATCGGCAAAAGTCAACGGATGGGAAAGGATCTCTTCCTCATCCAGCAGAGCGGAAATAATTTCATGGCGACTATCATCTATACATTCGTCATCTTGAGCGAAATAGCGTTCGATTGCCTCTACCATTTGTGTGTCACCAATGCAATATCGTCCTCCTTTGTTGGTAAGCCAGCTGCTCATTTCCACTCTCAACTGCGACCAAAGTATCTGATTAATGTCTGCCATGCTCTTCACTTCATCTTCGGTAAATCCTTCTAAAGTAAGTGAAAGCATCAGAAGCGTTCTTCCAATCTCTTCGAAACCATAATCAGCCGACAAACGCCGTAACACACTGTCATAGAATTGCCCAACCTCATTGAGCCGGCAATATCCACTCATATATTCATTGAGAGCATCGTACTGACCGAACGAAACCAGCTCGTTGAGCAATACACTTAAACAGCGCGGTTGTTTAGCCAGCACCCACGAAGCAAGAATATCTTCCTGCTGTGCAGACAAAGCCTTGGAGTAAGTAGACAAATATTGCTTTGAGAACGACTTGGCATCCGCCTGTGAAAAGCCATTCAACTGGAAATGCATGTAGCCATTCTGAACAAAGGGCAGGTAGGCAGTGGATGACGCTGAAAAGCTCAACACGACTTTCACATTCGGGGGAATAGATGCAAATAAAGAAAACAGGGATGCTTCAGTCGGATTCAGATAACTGATGTCATCAATCAACAGAATGATAGGGTATCTTGATGCACCCAGCGCACTCCACAACTGACTGAACTTTTGGATAGAATTCAAATCTTCTTCAATCTCCTTGAGGTTTCGAAGTGTGTTCCCTGAAAAAGTGTTCAAGCCAGCATCTCCCATCAAAACCGAGTTTTTCACGGCGTCCATGATGGATTTGGCAGTGCTTTGGGTCGAGTCCAGTTCTTTTGAAACTTCCGCCGCGAACAAATTTTCTTCACCCAAAGATTGATGCTTGAGTGCGTTCTGGCATTTGGAAGCTAACATTCTCGCCAACGTTTCCGGATAAGAAGACAATGTAGTACTATCCAAGCGATGATAGATAGGAATCATCGGCATATCATTGTTCACCAAATCGCTCCAATGAGCCAACAAAGCACTCTTGCCAAGACCGCAACCGCCCGTTACCACCAGACACCGCTGTTCATCCGCCGCCAAAAAATCAGCAAACGCCTGATCTGCTTCAGGTATTGGGTGATAATTGAATAAAAGTTCATTGCGCGTCAGTTGTTCTTGCAATGCTTGATTATCTTCAACGGTCAGTACATCCGGAAACTCCCGTTCAAGCAATTCCGTAAAAGCAGCTTCCACAAGGTTACACAACTGATCGGGCGAATCATACTCCTGCACAGGATAACGATCCTGTTGCAAAATACTCTCTTTCAGACGTTTCAATTTAAGAGACTCCTCTTCAGGGCAAGACAGATTATCATCTGCCGACTGTTTTATATAAAAATAGGCATGTAACGGATTGGGATTGCGCAGTACACCAAACTGCATTTCAATTTCCGTCACACTCAAATGGTGATTCAAGTCATCTTCTATCCAACGATATTCCAAGCTGTCATTGAGAGTTTGAGATAAATCTTCATAACTGGGACACCATCCATAGCGGTCGCCTACCATACCAATGAAGAAAGGCCGGGAGTTAACGATCTCTTTCAGGCATATTTCAACAACCTTGCCGCTTTTCGCATCTTCTTCTGTGATTCCCCAACGCAAATCAACCAATGAAATGGTGGCACCACGGCTGGCAGCCTTCACTTGCAAACCCTTAAAGAGTTTGACTAATGCAGAACGTTCCATCTCCATGTCTCTGAACGTTGACGAAAGGAATACACGGATAACACGTGAATTTTCAGCGGGAACTGAATACTGGGCTAGTTGTTTAGTCATAATATAGATTCGTATTAGTTAATGAAGTATTTCGCAAAGCCAATTGATAAAGATTGGCAAGATATGGAAATTTAATCAGATAACAAAGACCATAAACAAAAAAACGACCACAAAAAAGGCACGGATTACACGGGTTTCGCGGTTCCCTCATAAGTTTAAACCGCGTAAATCCGTGTAATCCGTGCCTACTATCTATTACTTGCTACTTGTTTAGAAGAACAAGAAGCGTGTATCTTTTACGTTTGCTTTCAGATACAAATCATTCATCAGACGGCTGGCAAAACGTGCGTGCATGTTAGTCAGCGTAGCTTCTTCTGCTTTTGCGTCGAATGTTTCGTTCAGTTTGTCCTTACCGTATACCTGCAATACAAATACTCCGGCATTACCTTTGATAGGAGCGCTCAACTGATTTACTTCAGCTGCAGAAGCATAAGCACCTACCAGCGGTTCGCTGCTGCGCAATGCTGATACGTATGCAGGAGCTGCAAAAGTAACCATCTTCAAAGAGTCGCTGACTGCATTAGTCATCTCTTTGTACTGGTTGAATGAAGTTGCATTGGCAGCTTTCATGTCAGCCATAATCTTTTCAGCTTTCTTATCTTTTACGATTTCAGCTCTCAACTGATCCTGTACTGCTTTCAACGGACGATATCCTTCCGGCTTAATGCCTACCAGACCTACTACCATCATGTGATCGCTTTCGCCACATTCGTACAAGCCGGAAACATCACCCGGTTTTGCTTTATCAAACGCCCATCTCAACGCTTCTTTTGTACCTCTTACACCACCGATATTGTGTTCAGAGCTACTCAAATCCATTCTGTCGAGCAGTCTGTAACCGGCTTCTTCAGCGTTAGCTACCATCTTTTCTACACTCGGATTAGCTGCGATAAACTGGCTGAAATCATTATAAGCACGGTTGTAAGTTTCTTTGCTGAACTCTACTTCACGTTTGATAACAGCTACTTTATATTTGTCTTTTACAGATTTCTTGTTAGTCACCTGAAGAATTACGTTTGCTTGTCCCATCGGCAAGTTCACCAGTTCGTTCACACCTGCATTGTTGATAGCAGAGATGAATTTCAGGTTATCACCGTCTATCTGTGCACCTTCGTACTGTGCAGAAGTTAGCCAGTTTGCATCACCAGTCTGACCATATTTCTTTGCCAGATCAGCAAAGTTAGCGCCACCTTTGATCGCGTTGTAGATACTGTCAGCCAAGGTCTTTGTCTTCAAAGCATCTTCTGCGTATACCTGAATCTGACGGAATTCGACAGAATCGGCAGCAGCAGCTTTAGCTACAATTTTGAAAGAGTTGATTGTATTGTCGGCACCGTTATAGTAAGGACCATAAATAGTACCTACCGAAGCAGAGTCCAAACGGGCAACTACATCTGACGGGAAAGCTGTTTTGTTATAGAACAAGTCTACATAAGGAGCTTCCGAGCCAGTCGAGCGGATGAAAGAAGTATAATCTTCCGTAGTAGTAGCCAACTGTTCAGTAGCTTCGTCCACTTCTTTCTGGATAGCAGCTCTGTCTTCAGCACTTGCAGTCACTTGTACATCAATGTACTTGATGTCACGAGTTTCCTGATATTGCTTGAATTGTTCTTTCTTCTTGTTATACAAGTCTTTCAGTTCCGATTCTTTCACTACGATTGTAGAGTCCACTACAGAAGAGTAAGGAATACCAGCCATCAACACGTTGTACTGGTTCACTCTTGCATCGAAAGCGTCCTGTGCTTCCACCGGATTAGAAAGAAGAGCTTTAGACACCAATGCCTGATACTTTTCTGCCAGACGGCTCTCGATCAGTGTTTTCTGAATGAAAGACCAGTATTTATACATGTTATTGTATTGTTCAGCATACTGTGCCGGCATTTGTGATTCGCTCATCTTGGCATATTCCACGAGGAACTTGTTCAACATATCCTTGTCGAAGTTTCCTGTTTGCGGATTCTGGAAAGGAGTTTGTCTCAACAAAGGATGAACGCCTGCTTTCAGGATGTCCTGGATTTCAGCAGCAGAAACAGTCAGTCCCAATGCTTTTGCTTCTTTTTCGATCAGTTTATTGTTTACGTAGGAACGCCATACTTCATCGCGCACCTGATTGGTTTGTTCGTCATTCAAGGCGGTCACCCCACGCATGAGTTTCACCACTTCGGTATATTCTTCTACCAAATTCTGATACTCTTGAGCGGAAAGAGCGTCTCCGTTCACCTCACCTACGTCATGTGCCTGATGCGGCTGCATCACCTTCCATGCGTCACCCGCAATGAAAGCAAACAGCGCCAAGCCGATAACAATCACCAATAGAGGTCCTTTCGACCTAATGTTTTGTAACGTTGCCATTTTGATTAATACGATTTATGTTTATTATTATTTCTTTCTTTTGTCGTTTTAGCGCACGAAGATACAAAAAATGCTAATATGCATCTATTTATTGGCTAAAAATTTCTTGATTATCGTCATTATTCCAAGACTTTTAATCGCACGAGTTCTATTTTTGTCGCTGTAACCTTAATTATCTTGAATTGATAACGTCCTACCCGGACCACTTCATGCAACTTCGGGAAGCTCTGATATTGGTTCAGGATCAACCCTCCTACTGTCAGATAATCATCCGACTCGGGCAAGTCGAGTCCGTACGTCTCATTGACTTTTTCTATCTCCAGGCGGGCGGACAACACATACTCGCGTTCGTCGATCTGCTTGCTGATATAGGAAGTGTTATCGTGTTCGTCTTCTATATCGCCAAAGATTTCTTCAACGAGGTCTTCCAGAGACACGATGCCGGACGTACCGCCAAATTCATCCACCACTACGGCAATCGTTTTCTTTTGCTGCATGAAGAGTTTCATCAGTTTATGGGCGGACATGGTTTCGGGCACAATCGGCACTTGTTTCACATTCTCATGCCAGTTTTTCGGGGCACGGAACATTTCCGACGAATGGATATAACCGACTACATTGTCGATATTCCCGTCATACACGATTATCTTGGAGATTCCGGATTCTATGAAGCGGCTTTTCAGCTCGTCCAGCGAGGTAGTCAGATCGACAGCCACCACTTCGGTACGGGGAACGATGCAGTCGCGGATTTTTATGTTCGAGAAGTCGAGGGCGTTCTGGAAGATTTTCACTTCCGTGTCCAACTCTTCTTCATTTTCGGCATTGTCAATGCTGCTTTGTACGAAATAGTCCAGATCGACTTTTCCAAAAGCTCTGTCGGACGCATCCTTATTAACCTTCATTCCAAAGAGGCGAAGGAAGATACAAGACAAGCCGGAGGCTAATTTGGAGATGGGATAGAGAACCACATAACAAACAATAAGCGGAATGGCAAAAACATTCAAGACCAGATTGGGATTGATTTTGAAGATTGTTTTCGGCAAAAACTCTCCGGTCACCAGAATAATCAGGGTAGAAATAACGGTCTGCGCCAACACCATCAGGAAATGATTGTCAATGAATCCCGCCAGCAGATTGTCGCCGATAATCTGTGCCATCAGGATACCATAGATGACCAGTGCGATATTATTCCCCACCAGCATGGTAGAGATAAATTCATTCGGGTTCTTGAAGAAGATAGAAAGGATGCGGGACGTAATTCCCCCCTTGCGTTCCATCTCAAAACGCAGTTTGTCTACCGACACAAAGGCAATCTCCACTCCTGAAAAGAAAGCGGAAAAGACCATGGTGATAATTAGAGAGATATAAATATTCATAAGTTTTGATTTACGATCAGACGATTTACGAGGTACGGTACAATGATATGACTTCGCCTATTTCGCAGTATCTTTATTCACTGAATCCGGCAGTGCTTTTGTTTCCGGTTGGGGCGGACCGCTACTCGCTTCCTCGTCCACATAGAAAATACCTTCAATATTACGAATGGTATATATAGTCATTTGCTGGTTCGAGTCGAAGCCGTGTCCTGTGATAATTCTGTCCGGTTGCTGAATACGTATAAACTTGTCGGAATACACTTTTTGAGTGGCCTCATTCCAGTAGAGCAGTTCGGTATTAAAACGCTCTCCTTTGCGGTTCTGTATATCCACATTCCCTATCAGCTTCCAAAGCCTTTCTTTGTCATAATAATAGGCAGTATCTGCTTTAATACTGGCTTCTACATTAAAGATAGAGTCGAACTGCTCCATATACACACCTTTTTCAAACGCCCAATACGAAGGCTTTTTACGGTCGTACATCATCCACTCTTCCGTGTTCACCCTATAACGTGTCACTCCGGAATCGGAAATAAGGGTAGTAACTCCCAATGTGGTCATCACCGGAAGAGAATCACGTTCTGTGATAGCCTCTCCCATAGCTTTCTGTTTTCCGCCACAGGAAGATAATAAAAGAAGCATAACAACCACCCCGAAGGTGATTGTTATGCTCATGCTTTTATGCAACAAACGGTTTCTTCGTTTTCGCAACATACGGTTATCTAATCGTTGTAGTCTCTCCTATCCAACCGCCGATAGTGATGCGGTCGCCTTGCTTGTAACCTAACATAAACAGGTCTTTAGCTTGTGGAGTATGACCAGAATATCTACCGATCAAGCTGTTAGCTTCTTCAGCTACGCTCGGATCTACTTGTTTTGCACGTTGCAGTTTGTCGATTACTGCAAAGTAAGTACACTTGTTCAAAGCTGACTCGTCGCTCCAGTTAGGGCTCATTGCATACAGATTGGCAATCAGGATATATGGAGCACCATAGTTTTCGTTGAACCCGATAGCTTTCTGGCAATATGCTCTTGCTTGAGACAGTTTTTTAGCAGAAGCCAATACAGCTCCGGCAGCGTATGCTTTTTCAGCTTTCTTCACGTTGTCAGTTTCCAATCCAATGGCTTCGTCGAAGAATTTGACAGCACCGTCGATGTCACCTTTCTTAAATGCTTGGTAAGCACATCCGGTAGCGGCATCTGCACTAGGTTCTATCTTGTACACATAGAAAGCAGCCTGTTGATAAGCTTCGCTTTCCGTACATCTCATCATTTTCATGATGTCGATTACTTTCTTCAAGTAAGCCAGGTCTGTTTGGTTAGCTTCTACTTTCGGTCCATAGATGTTTTGCAGTGATTCGCAATCAGCTGTTCCGCTGTTTACAAACAAAGCAACCAAATTATCTTTGATACCTTGCAAGTTTTTCTTCTTTGCTTCGTTCGTTTCAGCGGCAATAGCGGCATCAGCATATTCAGAAGCAGCCAGATAATCCTGAATGAATTGTTCCTTATGGTTAGGATCTGTTTTCAGTTTATCCAAAGACATTTGCAGGAAATAGAAGATAGTAGCGGCAGCAGATTCAGCTTTTACTGCATTTACCGACTGGCTCAACCATTGATAAGCCTGATTAACATCAATTTTCGGAGCGAAAGCGATGTAATCTACTGCTTTGATACCCAGAGCTTCATCAGCAGAAGACACTTTTGTACCTTTAGCCAAGAACTCATCTGTGTATTTGATACGCAAATCATGCGTATTCATCAGTTCATCAAAATATTTCTGATATTCCGGATTATTCCTATCCTTGATTTGTCCCATCAAGCCTTTCAGAATTTTATATCCGTCAGTAAAAGTATAGAAACGAAGCGTCGGGCAGTTTTCCAACACAGCTTTCCAAGGAGTATACGCATCTTTAAAGTTACCTGCACGCACAGCTTCATGCGAGATACTACTGTTCGAGTTACAGTTAGTCGCATCCTGTGCTACCACAGTGGTTGTCCCTGCCGAAAGGAACAACATAGCCACAAGCGTTTTAATTTTCATTGTATCTAAATTTTAGTTGTTATTATTATAGTCGTCTATTCTTTCTCTTCTTACATTCATCTCAATTACTCTACTCTGCGTTTGAAGAACCAACGTTCGTTGAACGTCAATCCGATGCTAACGCGGAAGATATTTTCGTTTACAAAGGTCGATTCCTGTCCACTTACACGAACAAACTGTCCGCTGATGCTAAGGATGGAACGGGAACGAGGCACAGGCAGACCGAAACCGGCAGTTACGCCATATTCGCGGGCTGCGTCTTTACCGCCAATCTTATAATACGGGGTCGTATAATAAGCTCCCAAACGATATTTGATGTGGGATAAATAGGAACGTCCAATCAAATTGGGAATATATTCCGCACCCACTGATATTTTATGACGGTTGCAATACGTGTATGTTTCATCAAAATCTTCACGTACAGCATCATCCGATGTATTTACGCCAAACTTTGTTTTTGACCATTGTTGCAAACTATAATCCAGACCGACAGTCAAACGTTTGTCATAGTTATATGTAAAGCCGACGCCAAAAGTATTAGGCACTTCAAGCGTAGCATCCCAATCCTGACTGACAGTTGAGCTAGCTTGCGTCGTTACTGTATAATCATTATTCAGTTTATGCTTCGGAGAATATACTGCTCCGATAGTGGCTGAATGTTTTTTGTTAAATTCTTGCGTATATTGCAATCCAAAATCCAGTTTATAATCCGACACTGACACAGCATTCTGCCTAATGTAAGAATAAGCAGAAGCGGTATTCGGATAAAGCTGCGTCAACGAGCGGGTTATATCTCCCCAAAAATAAGAAGCATTCACACCAACAGACAGGTTTTTCAAGACTTTTACACCCGCACCAACATACAGTTGATGTAAACCTCCCTCACCAGTAAGGCTTTTCGTGCTATACGGTGAAGTTTCTGTAGCCTCATTGCTTTCCGATACAGAATATCCCACATTGGAGAACGGCAACAGACCGATACTCATCGCTACCCTCGGATGCAAACGAAATTGCATAGCCAGATAGTCGAAGCTAGAGTTTTTAGCGTTCAGTTTCACACCACCGCCACTAATATTCATATTTTGCAGACTAACGCCTCCTTCAAAAATAAACGTCAACGAGTCAATGGCTGTATACGAAGCAGGATTCAGCGGATTGATCTGTGCTCCATCCCGAAGTCCAAAAGCAATTCCCCCCATCGCCTTGCTATTCCCGAAACTCTGATCGGACAAGTCGCCATAGCCATATCGTGTATAAGGAGAGTTTGTATTATTTTGAGCGATTGCCATTCCGGTAACCATCGTGAGCAAAAGCGCACAAAGTGTGTGTTTAAATCCTACCATTATTATAGTTTAAAATTCTATTTAATCCTTTCAACACTAAAAATCTATCTGCAAAGATGGCACTTTTTACGCTGCTATCAAAAGAAAAGTCATCTCCGCCCGTTAAAAAAACCAAAAGTTCAGGATATTTATGCTTCATAGCCTCAATATAACCTGAAATTTCATATTCCATTCCTTTCAGCACCCCTGCACGGATGGCAGTTTCCGTATCCCTTCCCATCGGCAGTTTGCGCCCGTTGGAGTCTATCAGCGGCAAGCGTCCGGTAAACTGGTGAAGCGCTTTATAGCGCATCTGCATGCCGGGAGAAATATTACCGCCATGATATTGTCCTTTCGAGTCAATAAACTCATAAGTGATGCAAGTGCCCGCATCAATGACCAAGATGTCATTATGAGGAAACTGCTCGTTGGCCCCCACTACGGCAGCTATCCGGTCGTATCCCAATGTCTCGGGAGTTTCGTATAGATTACCTACCGGCAGCGGAGTCTCATGGTTGAGCCATAACAGAGGGAACGGCAAAGCAGCCAGTTCGGCAAGTATCCGTTCGTTCAAATCGACGACAGTAGCTACAATCCCCCGCTCAATCCGGTATTTGGAGCAAAGAGCCTCCAAGCTATCCAATGATTGATTGGATTCGGTCAACACCTCCACCATCTCACTTCTATTGAAGAGGGCAACTTTCGCTGTCGTATTTCCTATGTCGATAATTAAGTTCAATACTTTTCGTCTTTAGCGGCGCAAAGGTAAAGTAAAAAAAGAAAAGTTGAAGCATACAGGAGGAATTATCTTCTTTTTTCATTTCAAATATCGTCCCAAACGCCAAAATCGAACTATATATTTTTAAATATATAATTTATTAGTTATCCCTTATTATGGTACCGCTTTGCGTTTCATAGTTATTTTTCCTTACACAATATTTCCCTATATATCAATCAGTTACAAGAGTTTCAAAGTGTTCCGTTCAGCGTTCCACATTTTATAAGAAAAAAAGAACGCTTTTAGAGGCCCTATTTACCCTAATCAGAGGCTCTGTTTAGGTGAAACGAAGCCTCTGATTGGGTGAAATAGAGCCTCTGTTCTGATAAAACGGAGCCTCTGTTTCTACAATCCAACTATTCTTCGTATATTCGCCACCAAAATAATAAACGGGCATTTCTGATGAAACGGACAATTCTATATCCATTACTGACTCTTTATCTGCTTATCTTTTCAAACGGACAAGCCATAGCTTCTGACAACGACTCCATCCGCCTCAGCCTGCTGACTTGCGCCCCCGGTGAAGAAATCTACTCCCTGTTCGGACATACAGCCATCCGCTACGAAGATCCGGTCAACGGAATAGATGCCGTATTCAACTATGGACTATTCAGCTTCAATACTCCCAACTTCATCCTCCGTTTTTCACTCGGTGAGACAGACTACCAGCTGGGAGCTACCGACTACGCCCATTTCGCGGCAGAATATGCCTTCGACGGGCGCAGCGTCTGGCAACAGACACTCAACCTGAGCAAAGAAGAAAAAGCGGAACTCATCCGACTACTGCAAGAAAACTATCTTCCCGAAAACAGAGTTTACCGGTATAATTTCTTTTATGACAACTGCGCTACACGCCCGCGCGATAAAATAGAGGAAAGCATTGACGGAAAGGTAATATATCCCGCAGAGCCGCAAGACGGTTCGCTATCTTTCCGCGATATCGTACATCAATACTGCAAAGGCCATCCGTGGGCCCGCTTCGGCATCGACCTCTGCATTGGCAGCGAAGCAGACCGCCCCATCACGCAACGCCAAATGATGTTTGCCCCTTTTTACCTGATGGATGCTTTCGCAGGCGCCCAAATCGTCCATGATTCGGTTCAGCGTCCGCTCATATCCGGCAAGGAGCTGATCGTAGACGCCCTTCCCGAGGAAGAAGAAAGCGGTTGGATGCCCACCCCGTTCCAATGTTCCCTCCTGCTTTTTATACTTACCGCTGCTGCTACTATCTACAGCATCCGCAAAAGGACAGGACTCTGGGGTGTCGACCTTATTTTATTCGGTGCCGCAGGCATCGTGGGCTGTGTGCTGGCCTTCCTCGCCCTATTCTCCGAACATCCGGCTGTCAGTTCCAATTTCTTATTGCTGGTATTCCATCCGGGACAGCTTCTGCTCCTTCCATACATCATTTATTGTGTCCGAAAAGGAAAGAAATGCTGGTATTTGACGCTGAATTTGGTCGTTTTAACACTTTTTATGGTGCTTTTTCCGCTAATTCCGCAGAGATTTGACTTAGCTGTTGTACCTTTGGCACTCTGTTTGCTGATACGTTCAACGAGCAATTTGATATTGACCTCTAAAAAGAAATAATGAAAGGACTACTAACTTCCCTGATTACCGTACTGACCTTCACTGGGCTACAAGCCCAGTCGTTGCCTACTGCCCCTAAACTTGTGGTAGGACTCACGATTGACCAGTTGCGTACGGACTATCTGGAAGCTTTTTCGTCGCTCTACGGCGAGAGAGGCTTCAAACGCCTCTGGAAAGAGGGAAGAGTATTCCATAATGCAGAATATACATTCAGCGGTGTAGACCGTGCCTCTGCCATGGCAGCCATCTACAGCGGATCGACGCCTTCCGTCAACGGGATCATTTCCAACCGATGGATGGATGTAGCTACCCTACGCCCTGTCAACAGTACGGACGACGCGGCCTTCATGGGTTATTACACCGACCAGACCTGTGCCCCTACCAAATTATTAACCTCTACCATTGCCGACGAACTGAAAATAGCGACACAAGGCAAAGGTATCGTATACGCCATCGCCCCTTTCTGCGACGCAGCCATTTTCGCTGCCGGACATGCAGGAAACGGAGCGTTCTGGATCAATCCCACGACCGGAAAATGGAGCGGAACGACTTATTATGGCGAATTCCCCTGGTGGGCAAGCCAATATAACGACCGTCAGGCCATCGACTCCCGCATCTCCAGCGTCACATGGGAACCGGTTTTCCCACGTGGTATGTACACTTTCCTGCCAGATTGGCGGGACGTAGTGTTCAAATATAAATTTGACGACGACCGCAACAATAAGTTCCGCCGTTTCATCACCAGCCCGTTCGTCAACGATGAAGTAAATGCCCTCGCAGAAGAAGCAATCGGCAAAGGTTCGGTCGGCATGGATGACATTACTGACTTATTGGCACTTACTTATTATGCAGGCAACTATGCGCACAAGTCCGTACAAGAGTGTGCCATGGAAATACAGGACACTTATGTACGCCTCGACCGCAGCATCGCCAACCTGCTTGACCTGCTCGACAAGAAAGTAGGCTTGCAGAATGTGCTTATCTTCGTCACTTCCACCGGATATACGGACAGCGAATCGACGGATTCGGGACTGTACAAAATACCGACCGGAGAGTTTCACCTCAACCGCTGCACGGCCTTGCTGAACATGTTTCTGATGGCCACTTACGGCGAAGGAAAATATGTAGAAGCCTATCACGACCAGCAAATCTATCTGAACCACAAGCTACTGGAACAAAAGCAACTGAACCTGACAGAAGTGCAGGAAAAGTCTGCCGACTTCCTGATGCAGTTCAGCGGAGTAAATGAGGCATATTCCGCCCACCGGCTTCTCCTGGGTTCATGGACTCCGGAAATATACAGAATACGCAACGGCTATCACCGCAAGCGTTCCGGCGACCTCGTGATCGACGTATTGCCGGGATGGACTATCGTCAGCGAAAACGGCAACGAGAACAAGGTGGTACGTCATTCCTATATCCCCGCACCGCTGATCTTCATGGGTCACTCCGTGAAACCGGCCATCATTCAGACACCTGTAACAATCGACCATATTGCGCCTACACTGGCTCATTTCATGCGCATACGGGCTCCCAATGCCTCTTCTTCGGCCCCTATTACCGATCTTCGGTAAAAGATTCCTCACAAAAACCATGCGCAAAACATAAATAAATCAGCATTTTAATGTAACTTTGCGCGGATTTATAATCACTCTGCACAGCTTGGTAGCAGGTTTATGCTACTTTCCTTTCTCCGAAAGTGAAAAAACGCCGTGCAGACAATCAAGAAATAATAATAAACTAAATAATACAACATGGGATTTAATGAATTTTTAAGCTCGATTTTCGGAAACAAATCCACACGAGACATGAAAGAAATCAAACCCTGGGTAGAAAAGATCAAAGCTGCCTACCCGGAGATTGAAGCACTGGACAACGACGCCCTCCGTGCCAAAACGGAAGAACTCAAAAAATACATCCGCGAATCGGCTACTGACGAACGCGCTAAAGTGGAAGAACTCAAAGCGAGCATCGAAAGCACCGAACTGGAAGACCGCGAAGAAGTCTTTGCACAAATAGATAAGATAGAAAAAGAAATTCTCGAAAAATACGAGAAAGCACTGGAAGATGTATTGCCCGTAGCTTTCTCTATCGTCAAAGCAACTGCCAAACGATTTACGGAAAACGAAGAAATCGTAGTAACCGCGACTGAATTCGACCGCCATCTGGCTGCTACCAAAGACTTTGTACGCATTGAAGGCGACAAGGCCATCTACCAGAACCACTGGAATGCCGGTGGCAATGATACGGTATGGAACATGATTCATTACGACGTTCAGTTGTTCGGTGGTGTCGTTCTGCATAAAGGTAAGATTGCGGAAATGGCAACCGGTGAAGGTAAAACTCTCGTTGCTACCCTTCCGGTATTCCTGAACGCGCTGACCGGAAACGGTGTGCATGTAGTAACCGTGAACGACTACCTTGCCAAACGTGACTCCGAATGGATGGGCCCGCTTTATATGTTCCACGGTTTGAGCGTAGATTGCATCGACCGCCATCAGCCGAACTCCGACGCCCGTCGTCAGGCATACCTTGCCGACATCACGTTCGGTACCAACAATGAATTCGGTTTCGACTACCTGCGTGACAACATGGCTATCAGCCCGAAAGACCTTGTTCAACGCCAGCACAACTACGCCATCGTCGATGAGGTTGACTCGGTATTGATTGACGACGCCCGTACTCCGCTGATTATTTCCGGTCCGGTGCCGAAAGGCGACGACCAACTGTTCGAACAACTCCGTCCGCTGGTAGAACGTCTGGTAGAAGCTCAAAAAGCATTGGCAACCAAATACCTCTCCGAAGCCAAACGACTGATTGCCTCCAACGACAAGAAGGAAGTGGAAGAAGGATTCCTTGCTCTTTATCGTAGCCACAAGTGTCTTCCAAAGAATAAGGCATTGATCAAGTTCCTCAGTGAACAGGGTATCAAAGCCGGCATGCTGAAGACCGAAGAAATCTACATGGAGCAGAACAACAAGCGTATGCACGAAGTGACCGAACCGTTGTACTTCGTCATCGAAGAAAAACTGAACAGCGTAGACCTCACAGATAAAGGTATCGACCTGATCACCGGTAACTCCGAAGACCCGACATTGTTCGTGCTGCCGGATATCGCCGCACAACTTTCCGAACTGGAAAATCAAAACCTAACCAACGAACAACTGCTGGAAAAGAAAGATGAGCTGCTGACTAACTACGCCATCAAATCGGAGCGCGTACACACCATCAACCAGTTGCTGAAGGCTTACACCATGTTCGAGAAAGATGACGAATATGTTGTGATCGACGGACAGGTGAAGATTGTAGACGAGCAGACCGGACGTATCATGGAAGGTCGCCGCTACTCTGACGGATTGCACCAGGCTATCGAAGCGAAAGAACGTGTGAAAGTAGAAGCCGCCACACAGACCTTCGCAACGATCACTTTGCAGAACTACTTCCGTATGTATCACAAGCTGTCCGGTATGACCGGTACTGCCGAAACGGAAGCAGGCGAACTTTGGGACATCTACAAATTGGATGTAGTCGTTATCCCGACTAACCGCCCGATCGCAAGGAAGGATATGAACGACCGCGTTTACAAAACCAAACGCGAAAAGTATAAAGCCGTTATCGAAGAAATCGAAAAACTAGTGCAGGCAGGACGTCCGGTACTGGTAGGTACGACTTCGGTAGAAATCTCCGAAATGCTAAGCAAAATGCTTACCATGCGTAAGATCGAACACAGCGTACTGAATGCGAAGTTACACCAGAAAGAAGCTGAGATTGTAGCAAAAGCCGGTTTCAGCTGTGCAGTGACTATCGCTACCAACATGGCAGGTCGTGGTACCGACATCAAGCTGAGCCCGGAAGTAAAAGCCGCAGGCGGTTTGGCCATCATCGGTACGGAACGTCACGAATCCCGTCGTGTAGACCGCCAGTTGCGTGGTCGTGCAGGACGTCAGGGTGACCCGGGTTCTTCTATATTCTTTGTGTCACTGGAAGATGATTTGATGCGTCTGTTCTCCTCCGACCGTATCGCCAGCGTAATGGACAAACTTGGTTTCCAGGAAGGCGAAATGATCGAGCACAAGATGATTTCCAATTCTATTGAACGTGCCCAGAAGAAGGTGGAAGAAAACAACTTCGGTATTCGTAAACGTCTGTTGGAATATGACGACGTGATGAACAAGCAGCGTACAGTGGTTTACACCAAACGCCGCCACGCTTTGATGGGTGAACGTATCGGTATGGACATCGTGAACATGATTTGGGACCGTTGTGCCAATGCTATCGAAAACAATGATTATGAAGGCTGCCAAATGGAACTGCTTCAGACATTGGCGATGGAAACTCCGTTCACTGAAGAAGAATTCCGTAACGAGAAGAAAGAAAAGTTGGCCGAAAAGACTTTCAACATTGCGATGGATAACTTCAAACGCAAAACTGAACGTCTGGCACAGATCGCTAATCCGGTTATCAAACAGGTATATGAAAACCAGGGACACATGTACGAAAACATCCTGATTCCTATTACAGACGGTAAACGGATGTATAATACCTCTTGTAACCTGAAAGCGGCTTACGAATCGGAATCTAAAGAAGTGGTGAAATCGTTCGAGAAATCAATCCTGCTCCACGTTATCGACGAAGCATGGAAAGAAAACCTCCGCGAACTGGACGAACTGAAACATTCCGTACAGAACGCAAGTTACGAACAGAAAGACCCGCTGTTGATTTATAAACTGGAATCTGTGACTTTGTTCGACGCCATGGTGAACAAGATCAACAACCAGACTATATCTATCTTGATGCGTGGACAAATTCCTGTACAGGAAGCTCCGGACGAACAGGCTGCCCGTCGTGTGGAAGTGCGTCAGGCTGCTCCTGAACAACGTCAGGATATGAGCAAGTATCGCGAAAACAAGCAGGACTTGAGTGATCCGAACCAGCAGGCTGCTGCCAGCCAGGATACTCGTGAACAGCAGAAACGTGAACCCATCCGTGCAGAAAAGACTGTAGGACGTAACGATCCTTGCCCATGCGGAAGCGGTAAGAAGTATAAGAACTGTCACGGTAAAAACCTTTAAGAAGTTGAGAAGGGAGAGTTGAGAGTTGAGAGTTAAAAGTTGGGTAAGTAGGAGTTTCTATTTCTTTGTGCTCATTTTTGAATCAGCTTCGCTCAAAAGCCTTATTTAATTTTTAACATTAAGGTATAATCTCAAGTTTCAATACACAAAAGAAAGTCTCAAACGGTTAAAAACTGTTTGAGACTTTCTTTTATTCCTCCAAAATTGTACTTTTGTTCAAATTACTAAATAGAACAAAACTATGGCAAAATCTTATTCACTGGCTTTCGTCACTATCTTCCTGCTGACACTGGGCAGCTGTCAGAGTTTGGAACAGATTTCCATTGATTATCTGCAACCTGCCGACTTGAGCTTTCCTCCGCAACTCCGGAAAGTAGCTATCGTGAATAACACCAGCAACACCCCGGATAACAAACTAATAACAACGACTGAAAAAATCAAAGAAGGTACACCGCTGGTAAGTCGTGCAACGGCATACGCCAACGGAGATCCCAAGATTGCCACCGAATCACTGGCTGAAGAAATCGCACATCAGAATTACTTTGAAGAAGTAGTCATCTGTGACTCTGCTTTGCGGGCAAATGATAAACTGGCCCGCGAAAGTACATTGAGCCAGGAGGAAGTCCGTCAGTTAGCCTCTAGTTTGGGAGTGGATTTTATCATTGCACTGGAAAATCTGCAACTCAAAGCAACTAAATCTGTCCGTTTTCTGAATGAGTTCAACTGTTTTCAAGGAGCAGTAGACGTTAAAGTATATCCCACGGTGAAAGTGTATCTTCCCGAACGTAGCCGTCCGATGACTACGCTCCATCCTAACGACAGCATCTTTTGGGAAGAGTTTGGAGGTACTGCCGTAGAAGCTGCCACCCGCATGATTCGCGACAAACAAATGCTGGAGGAAGCGGCGGTATTTGCAGGGACAGTTCCGGTGAAATATCTCGTCCCCATGTGGAAAAAAGGAACACGGTATCTGTATACCGGAGGCTCGGTTCCCATGCGTGATGCTGCCATCTATGTACGCGAAAATTCATGGGACGACGCATACGAACTTTGGAACCAGGCTTTCGAAGGTACCAAGAACCAAAAGAAGAAGATGCGGGCAGCTCTCAACATAGCTGTTTATTATGAAATGAAAGATAGTCTCGCTAAAGCGGAAGAATGGGCGGAAAAGGCACAGCAACTAGCCAAGAAAATTGATAAAAAGAATATCACAGATAGTGTTCAGGCCAGCATTGACGATGTGCCGAATTATTATCTTACGTCCTTGTATTTAGCCGAATTGAAGGAGAGAAACGCTCAATTACCTAAGTTAAAATTACAAATGAGCCGATTTAATGATGATTTTTAAGGAAATTGTGTATCAAATCTTATTTTTTTTATACCTTTGAACTTATAAAAAGAAGGAACCCATGAAACTAAGCCAACAATCACTATCCATTATCGAATCGGCTATCCAAAAGGCAGTCGCTAAATATACATGTAACTGTGAACAAACAGTTGTAACCGACATCCATCTCCAACCGGACCAGACATCGGGACAACTTAATATTTACAATGATGATGATGAAGAACTGGCGAACATCATGGTCGAAGAATGGGCTACGTATGAAGGGGATGATTTCCTTGAAAGTGTGGAACCTTCTCTACGCAACATTCTTTGCAGAATGAAAGATGCCGGAGACTTCGACAAGGTGACTATCCTGAAGCCTTACTCTTTCGTTCTGGTGGATGAAGAGAAAGAGACCATAGCGGAATTGTTACTGGTGGACGATGATACGATCCTGGTGAACGATGAATTGCTGAAAGGGTTGGATAAGGAATTGGACGAGTTCTTAAAAGAGTTGTTGGAAAAATAAAATACAGCATTTTTAGGATAGAGTTCGTTCAGGATTAATATAAATATCCGAAAGCATTATATAAAGAGAATCGGAAGCAAACAGGGTATTTCCTGTTGCTTCCGATTATTTTTATAGATACTCTTTTTATAGATAGCCGAGTAACGTTTCATACCCGGCTATATCATTGATCTTTTAATTAGTTTTTCAATGCCTTTGTCTTACTCTTTTCAGCCCATGCTTTCTCCATCCCGTAGAAATTAGGCTACTCAACAGATTTCCCGTCCAGCTCCACCTTCTTCTGTTCAAAGATATCGCTTACAGTTCTCTGCTGCTATAATAAACTTTCCAATAGTCAGAATCTCCTTTAGTAAATCTTTGACTAGAAGCAAATGTAGAAATATACACCTTAGAAAATTAAAAATCCTCTTTTTTAATGAATATTCTATATTCTTTAATCATGCCCGGATATTCTTTTTCGGCACGGGGCAGATAGCGGAAGCCGGTCACTATTTCCACTTTACTCAAGTCAATCACCAATTGATGAGGATAAGGAACATTATCCACAGTCATCCAGAAAGTAGATTCCTGCAAGTCGAATATCTTGTCGGCTGTACGGTTGCCGCTACGCGTTTCTTCGCTATCGGCATAACGAATTTTCCAATGCTCACGAGATACCGGTTTGCCATCGGCTCCCAGAACATCGAACTCTGCCACTGCTGCGATGTTATCATTTGCTTGCGGAGAAAGTGCTTCCAGACAGAAATAACGTCCTTTTGCCGGAGCAGCAAATCGTACTTCCTGCCAGCCGTTGCCCGGAGTGAAAGCACCTTCATGTATTACTTTCTCACCTGCCAGTTTCAGTTTTTCTCCATCCTTGCGGTGTGTTTCGGGAGCTTTTTCACGAAGCACATCAAGAATAGGTTTCTTCAAGCCTTTGATAGAAGCCTTGGCTGGACCTTTCAAATCCAATACGAGAATTTCATTCTCTCCTTCTTTGAGCCAGCAACCCGGCATAAAGAGGGTCTGTTGCGGACCGATTTCCCAGAAACGCCCCATTGCATGACCATTCACCCAAACCATACCTTTACCCCATGTGCTCATATCCAGAAATGTATCTCCTACTTTATCCAGTTTAAAAGTGCTCTTGTAGTAAGCAGGCATAGCCGGTAGTATTTTTGTATCGTTATATTTCTTGTCTTTAATAAAAGAATAATCTACCGGGAAGTTGTACACAGTCCAGTTTTTCAATTCCTTAGCCTGGTTACCCGAAACTAGTTCCACCTTTTCTGTAATACCTTTGCGGTCGTGGATGGATTTGTCAAAGTTGACACGTCCCATTGCTTCCACCAGAATATCCAGTTGCGTACCTTTTTTCAGTGCGGGTAAAGTCGTAGTAAATTCTCCTTTGCGACGGTCCAAACGCGCCAGAAGTTTGCCGTCGGCATAGATTTGCGCCCAGTCGTGCACTTCCGTAATCTTCAAAACGGTTCCTGCGGGGGTCGCTTCAGACAGTGTGGTCCGATACAGAATAGTTCCCCATCCTTGATTGAATTGTTCCATCGGTTGAATATCCACTGTTTGTTTGGCTTCCGGCAAATTCGAGAATAGTGGAGCCACTTTATTAAAATGAATTTCGGGAATCTCAATAACAGGCAAAGCAGCGGGGAGTTCAGGCAATGATTCACCGGCCGGAAGATAGTTTTTCAATAAATCGCGAAGCAAGAAAAACTTTTCGGTGGTCCATCCGGCTTCACTGATCGGAGCGTCATAATCATACGAACTGCACATAGCGGAATAAGCAGGGTTGTTTGCACCTCCCCAATGACCGAAAGTCGTTCCTCCGTGAGTCATATAGAGACTGAAAGAAATATTCCGGTCGAGCATATCCTTGATGCCCTGTACCATATCTTTCGCAGGACGTGTTTCGTGTTTCCGTCCCCAATGGTCGAACCATCCGCTCCAGAACTCACTACACATCAATGGAGTTTCGGGACGAAGCTCTTTCAGTTTCTTAAACTGCTGGTCGATATTAGCCCCAGTTCCGAAATTTACAGTCCAAATCAAATCGTCGAGTGCGTTATTGGTAAAGTTACTGCTCCAGTCACATTGAAACAGAGGCACATCGGTAAAACCCGATTCACGAACCAAATCACGCACGGCAGAAACGTATGGTTTATCGGTTCCGTAAGAGCCATACTCGTTCTCCACCTGAACCATGATAATGTTTCCTCCTTTATCCACTTGCAACGGAGCCAGTTGCTTACCAACTTCTTTCATAAAAATGCCTACCCGTTCCATATAATAAGGATCAAGCGTGCGCAAGGCCACGTCTTTTTTCTTTAACAGCCACCAGGGAAGTCCTCCCATCTCCCATTCCGCACACACATACGGACCGGGACGGACAATGACGTACATTCCATGTTGCTGCGCAAGTTTACAGAAAGCGGCAATATCATTCTGACCGGCGAAGTCGAACTTTCCTTCTTCCTGTTCGTGGATATTCCAGAAAATATAAATGCAAATCGTATTCATTCCCAATGCTTTGCACATCTCTATGCGATGACTCCAGTAAGCCTGTGGGATACGGGTGTAATGCAACTCCGCCGCCTTCACTACAAATGGTTTTCCATCAAGCAGGAATGTGTTCTTGCCCGCCTCAAATTTGTGGGCAGTGGTTTGCGCCTGTGCACTACTAAAGAGAATAACTGTAAAAAGTACCAGTAAAGCAATGATTTTGTTTTTCATGGTTTATTCAAAAATAGAATTTTAATAGTATACGGCAAAGGTAGGCGATTCACCTAAAAAGGAGGGCATAATTATCATTCAAAAAGGGTTAGAAATAAAGCAAAATAGCGCCAATTGACGCTATTTTGCTTTATTTCATTTATTCCCGATCGCAGAAATACCTGGCAGAAACATAACCATTAGTCACAAAAGGATTATTCATATCTATTGTTATTGTCCTAAAGATAATAAATAAAACACCAATGGTCAAATAATGATAGTCATAAAACAACCATCATTATTTGACCATTGGCCTATCACTATAAAATCAGTTTTCTTTTGTCAGCAGACTTTCCAATTCTTCCGCGTTCAGACGAAGGTAGAATTGCCCGCGATAGGCTACGGAGATACCGCCTGTTTCTTCCGAAACAATAATAGCATGAGCATCCGACTGTTGAGAGATTCCCATTGCTGCGCGATGTCGCAAGCCAAGTTCTTTCGGTATATTCAAATCATGGGATACAGGAAGAATACATCCTGCAGCCTTGATACGTTTTTTGCTGATTACCATTGCGCCATCGTGCAACGGACTATTCTTGAAGAATATATTTTCGATTAAACGTTGGTTGATCGCCGCATCAATCAGTTCGCCCGTGCGGACGACTTCGTCTAAAGGAACGTTATGCTCTATGACAATCAATGCGCCGACTTTTTGCTTCCCCATATTCAAACAAGCCATTACCACCGGCATGATATCGTCATGCTTCAACGACTCTTTTTTCGAACCGTTAAAAAGACGGGCCAGTGCGCTGACATGTCGGTGAGATCCCAAAGTCAAGAGAAAACGGCGTATCTCATCCTGAAAAAGAACAATCAACGCGATCACACCCACATTCATCAATGTGTCGAAAATAGAGCCCAACAATTTCATTTCCAGCACTTGCGTCACCACCAGCCAGATCAGGATAAAAACCAGAATTCCGGTGAACACCTTGATAGAACCGGAAGCTTTCATCAATTTGTAGGTATAGTACAAAACAAAAGCTACCAGCAGAATATCGATAAAATCTTTTATGCCAAACTCAAAAAACATGCACCCTCCTCTTATTTGTCATATCCACTCTCTATTTTTAATTTCTCTGTGATCCGGACAGCTTCCACCGCTTCACGCACATCATGCACCCGCAGAATATGCGCTCCTTTCATTAACGCAACAGTGTCCAATACGGTTGTCCCGTTCAATGAATCTTGCGGGGTTCCTCCCAACAATTTATAAATCATTGATTTTCGTGAAACTCCCACTAAAACAGGAAGTTCGAAGATATGAAACTCTTCCAGATGTGCCAATAGTTCATAATTATGTTCCAGTGTCTTTCCGAATCCGAATCCCGGATCGAGAATGATATCTTTCACTCCCAAGTCGCGAAGTTGCTGCACTTTACGGGCGAAATACAGGAAAACATCTTTTATCAGATTATCATAAGACGGTTCTTTCTGCATATTTTGGGGAGTTCCCTGCATGTGCATCATTATATAAGGTACTCCCAAGTCGGCTACTGTCTGAAACATCCGGTGATCCATTTCACCGGCAGCTATGTCATTAATAATAGCCACTCCATATTCTTTCACACATTCTTCCGCCACATCAGCCCGGAAAGTATCAACGGAAATAATGGCTTCGGGATGATTACGATTCAGGATCTCCAAACCGGTGCGCAGTCTTCGCATCTCTTCTTCAGCAGAAATATGTTCGGCATTCGGTCGTGAAGAATAGGCTCCTATATCAATTATTGAAGCACCTTCATCAAGTATCTGCCGGGCCCGGGCAGCAATGTCTTCTTCAGTCTGCATCCGGCTGCCGGAATAAAAAGAATCGGGAGTAACATTTAAAATTCCCATTACCTGCGGAGTAGCAAGATCGAGCAACCGCCCTTTTACATTTATATAAATAGGAGATATAGGTTTCATCATTGACAA
>ENA-USYV01000733-USYV01000733.1-human-gut-metagenome-genome-assembly--contig:-NODE-733-length-36534-cov-10.566969_pt1 | contig 36534 bp, 32 predicted proteins | sample MGYA00250066_ERZ773514 | MGnify/ENA primary metagenome ERZ773514 (study PRJEB29103, sample SAMN06112049) | human gut metagenome | biome: human gut; feature: ankylosing spondylitis patient; material... | reverse complement strand
CTATTATTTGGAATTTGTTAAAGAGCCGTGCCCAGCCAAAACTGCTTTGTTGAAAAGGCACGGGAACATTATCGTTGATAGACAAATCGTTGAAGGGTAAGAGATCAATAGATGAACGTGATCCTCCTCCCCGGAACATTCCATAAGCCTGACTCGATCACGCCGGCACACTTCCGAAAAAAGTTCTTTGAGCCTTTCCAGGACCGTTGATGAAATAACCTTTCGTCTGTAAGCTACTACGAAGATCAAGTGAGCTTTGAGATTGAAAACACAATGAGAACCGGAAGATAACTGCATATGATTCAAAAAGTCGAGCGGCACGTTATTCGTAAAAACAATGCTAACTGGCAAGCCTGCCATAAGCTTTGTTCATTGTCGCGCAAGCTCGGCAACTGCGCAGTCTATCTGCTTAGACATAGAGTCTTTGAAAAGGCGCCTGTATTGACACGCAAAGAACTTGATACGGAACTCAGGCATCAATACGGCAGTGACTATCGAGCTATGCCGTCGGCTGCCTCCGCGCAAAGACAAGGACAAGTCATAGCCAAACAGTTCAAAGGCTTTGCGAAGGCGGCTGCTGAATACTCGAAGCACCCTGAGAAGTTTCAAGGGAAGCCTCGCTTACCGGGCTATAGGAAGAAATATCGTACGTTCTATGTCGGCCGCAACGGCTACCAAATCCGCGATGGCCAACTGACGATCACCGGAGGAAAGAATATCGGTTTTTCTCCCATTCGCGTAGTTTGCTGCAAACACCAAGAGTTCAACGCCAAAGCGGAGGAAGCAGTTACGGGCGACCTGAGAATTATTCCAATGGGAACTACATTTATTGTGGAGCTGACTTATCGTGTTGGTAAGGATGAGTGTAAAAATTCAAAAAGCGTCTCTTTGAATCCGAATGAAGCTTTGTGCTGTGATTTAGGCATTGATAATTTTGCAACTTTCGTTTCGACCAAACCCGGAGTAAGACCGTTTTTGGTCAAGGGCAAAATACTTAAGAGCATCAATCAGCGGTACAACAAACAAGTCGCTGAACTCAGAAGCAAGAAACACCATGAGCACATTCGGATAAAAGGGGTTAAACGTTATTGGCAGCTCCAAGACTTGATGCATAAGGCCAGTCGACTAGCCGTCAACTTCTGTCTTGCGCATGATTTGGGCCGTATCGTCATCGGAACAAACAGAAACTGGAAACAGAGAGTCAACCTTGGCAAACGCAACAACCAAAATTTTGTGATGCTGCCTCATGCTAAGTTTATTGAGATGGTCCGGTATAAGGCTGAAGAATATGGCATCCAGGTGACAGTGCGTGAGGAGAGCTATACCTCTAAAGCTAGTGCAATGGACTTCGATGAAATTCCTGACTTCGATCTAAAGGGAAGAAATCTAACGACTTCCTTCTCTGGGAAGAGGCTCAAACGCGGTCTCTATCAGTCATCAAAAAGACATTTGATCAATGCCGATATCAATGGTGCAGCAAATATCGGCCGAAAAGAACTCGGGGATGAGTGGCTCAAAAAGCTGCTCGAACTCGATGGGGGCGTCTTTGTGGACACGCCCGCAGTTGTACGAAACCTGCATGAATGTGTAGGTGTTCGTCAGTTGCTAAAAATGAGAGCACGCTCCCATGAAACCGTGCACGTAAGTGCGCGGTAGTTCATGTCAGACAGTTGAGGAAATTCCTCAAAAAATTCCGTTCGGCCACCTCCCGATCGTTAATAATTTGCCTGTTTTACGAAATTGCGTATAATTCAGTTCTCCTTTGGAAAGGTGGCAGAGCGGTTGAATGCTCCGGTCTTGAAAACCGGCGATGAGCGATCCTCATCCGTGGGTTCGAATCCCACCCTTTCCGCCAATCTTTATTATTCTCACCTTGATCTTCCCTCTTAAACACCCGCGAAAAAACCAATCATGGCAAATGTTTATTGTCAGACGCGGGGCTTGAAGTGTTCTAGCGTTCCTTGGCAAAACACCTCGCTAACGATCTCAATGCCTTAAGGATCTCACATTCCGACCAACTGGATTTTTGAATCATTGGAATGAGAAACTTTTTGTTTTCTAGGGGTGCAACGTACCGACAATGAAAAAGCCCGTTTCCGGGCCTATCGGTGTTTTCTTTCGCTTTCGCTAGTCAGCTTGAGGTTTTCGACCAAACCCCTCCGGGGAAGCTCCCTGAGCCAATGCTTGCTGACACACTCTCTCAGATCAACGCTTCATCGACACACCTGTTGTCGATGTTCCATTCAATCTAAGAAATGGAAAAAACTTTGTCAAGTGAGATTCAAACAACCTTTTTGAGAAATTAAATAAAACAAGTAACTAAGTCGGCATTCCGGGATACCTGAAGAAAAGGCGCCTCTTTCGAAGCGCCTTTACTAGTTAATCAAGACTGTACCGAATCGGTACTTGAATCTTCATTCCTGAATTCGGAATATTAAACGCCGTCCCGATGATTCGATTGCTCAGATCCTGAGAAGCGGAATCCAAAGGACCCTTCCCGGATTTTTTAATGATTGACGCGCCGGTTACTTTGCCGCTTGGATCGACAGAGAATTCCACTAAGACAACACCTTCCATACCGGCTCTTCTCGCTGCTTTGGGATAGCGTTTATGCTTTTCAACCAAACTGACCAGCATTGCAGTAATGCTTTTCTTTTTGGCAGCCTGTTCAGCCGCTGCATGACCCGCTGATGTAGCCTTCCCTTCTGTAGATTCAGAAGCTTTTTGAGGAGCCGGAGTCTTCGGTTCTGCCTTGGGCTCTTTTGGCTTTTTAACAGGTTTCGGCTTCACCGCAGGTTTAGGTTTTGGCTTCTCAGGCTCAGCCTTCTTCGGCTTAGGCTGCTCAACAGGTACCGGAGGCGGAGGCACCGGTTCTGCTTCAGATTCAGGAAGCTTTTCTTCTATAACCTTTTCAGGTTCAACTTTAAATTCCGACTCATCCGTAAGAAGTTTTTTAGGTTCTTCGATGACCGGCTGTGGCAGAGGTTCCGATATGACTTCCGGCGTTTCTTCCGGTTGGATTTCCTGAATCTGAGCAAAACTCAGTTCAATAGTCCGCGGCTGCTGAGCGACCAGCGGAGCATCTGTCTTTAAGGTACAGCCTGCCCAAGCGAACGCGCAGGCAAAGGCAGCCAAAGCAGCTTTGGAAAGCCGCTTGGCTTTAAGTAATTCATTGTCTTTGCGTGAAGGGCTTAACATCTCAATTCTGCGGTGCAGCTGCTTTAGTACTGATTACGAAACGGCCTTCTCTATTGACTTTCGCCAAGTCGGCCAAATAGACAAAAGCTTCAAACGGAGCCTTCTCATCAACCATCAGGTTGAGCGTGCCTTCAGGATGCTCGGACAAGAAACGGGAAAGATCCTCTTTAGGAATTTCCTGATCGTTGAAGAAATACTTCCCGTCGGATTTCACACTGATCACGAGTTCCGCAGTCTTCTTCTTGACCTCGGAGTTCCGGGCCGCAGGCAGCACGACATCCAGCACGGGTTTGCTGAATGTCATGGTCATCACAAAAAAGATGACCAGCATGAAAATCACGTCAATGAGCGGCGTCAAATCCACCCGAGGCTCTTCTTCGAGTTCGTCAAACATATCTGTCTCTTAAATCTCAGGCAGCTTTCTGCTCAATTTCTTCTAAAGTCTGAGCACAGCGGCAGGGTTCACGGCGGATATTTAAAGCTCGATAGCTGTATTCCACGGCTTCGATGCGAAGTTCTTTAACCTTGAGCATCAGGTAGTAATAAGCCATCAGAGCCGGAATTGCGACAACCAGTCCCATCACGGTTGTAATCAGAGCCGTCCAAATACCGCCGGCAAGCATCGTGGGATCCGGAGAAACATTCTCAGAGATGGTGCGGAAAACCGTCACCATACCGACAACCGTACCCAGCAAACCGAGCAGCGGAGAAACAGCGGAAATTAACTTGAGCCAAGTCAGCGCGTTGTTTACGGGCTTGAAATGCTTGTGGAACAGGTAAGCCACTTCGGCGCGGATGTCGTCGGAGTGAGCGCCGTGCGTCATGACGATGTCGCGCACAATGCATTCCAGCGGATTGGTGCTCTCCCCGAAATAACGGCGGATGCGCTCCGGCGTTGCCTTGTCCATTCCGTAAAAATGCTTCTTGAATCGAGAGAGCACGCCTCTCAGATAAAGAAAATTCCAAACGGTAATGTAAAGAGCAAAGACTCCGATAATCACCAATGCGACACCGGCGAATCCGATCAGGTTATAAATCTCTTTAAAGTCCATGTTTATTTGTCATTACGGAAGTTTTCAAGAAGCTCCAAGCCCCAGGCTCCGGCCTGAGCCTGATCTTCAGCCGTCGGATGTTTGGCAGCTTCATCCAGTCGTGCCTGACGTTCCGGCGTCATGGGTTTAGCGCCGGGCATCTTGGCCATGGCGGCTAAGATCTTCGGATCAATCTTGCCCTGCCAAACGCGAAGACCTTTGAAGTTCTCGCACGAGAACTGACCGGCAACTTTATTGACCCAGGCCTGTCCGCGCTCGCTGTTGGGATCGCCGCCCATCGTTCCGAAGTACGCAATCGGTTTGGATTTGGCTTCTTTCCGGAATGCCTGCCAAACTTCATCCGGTGTGCCCTTGTCGCACCAGAAACCGGCGAAGATAAAGTCATAATCCTGAGGATTGACGTCTGCCGGCAGTTTTTTAAGATCGGCGCCGGGAATCGCAGAAGCGATGGCGCGGGCAATGATCTCAGTGTTTCCGGTAACAGTGGCGTATGCGACTAAAACTTTCATTCTTTCCTCTTGTTTAAGCTTTGTATTTCTGCTGGAGGGCAAGGAATTTTTCTTTGGCGCTTTCGATTAACTTGTGCTTTTCACGGCCGACATACATCGAGTAAGCAACATCGCCGGAAGTCGTGAAGAAAGCAGCGAAGTGGCTCTCACGGCCCATGAACGGCATGGTCACAAAGCCGATCTCGGAAATGTCGCCGTATTTAAAGTGGCCTTGAAGCGGGCTCTTGCCTCCCATCAGATTGTAGTAGCCCATGGCTGCTTTACCTGTCACGAGTTTGGTCTCAACTTCGATAACATTGCCGTGAGCAGTTACGATAAACGTAATTTTTTCCCATTCGGCAATCGCGGCCCAAACGCTTTCGAAATCGGAACCCGGAGCAAAGGTGGCGGAACCTTCGGGAAGAAGGTGCGCTGCTTCCTGAGCGGTCACGGAGAGCGCCTGAGCAATCGTCTCCAGTGTGACGGGACGGCCGCTGTTTAAAAGTTCATTGATTTTGTTCTGCTGTTCAACGATTGTTGTCATAGGTTTTTCCGATTAAGTTATTGAAAAGTTGCTGAAAGATTTGTTTTTTGAAGCGGGAGCCGGATCGCGCTGTCGCACACCATATCCACAAGCTCCAAATCATGAGTAATGACAAGAACGGCTTTGCCTTCGTCAGAAAGCTGTCGTAAGGCTCCGGCAATCCGATGAAGATTTGCTCCGTCTAAGCCGCTTGTCGGCTCATCCAAAATAATGACGTCCGGTTTTTTGGCAAACGCGCAGGCAATCACAAGCCTTTGCTGCTGGCCGCCGGAAAGCGAATGAGGATGACGGTCTCTGAGTTCTGTCAGATCAAAAAGCTGCATCAGCTCTTCGGCGGCTTGTTTGCCGCCACGGCAGCCTGCGGCTTCCAGACTGGTCAGAAGTTCATCAAAAACCGTTCGCATGTACAGCTGGTGGTCGGCATTCTGCAGAACGACCGCGACATGTCTGAGGCACTCCTGAGGTTTTACCTTCTTGCCTCTTATTTCTAAAGTTCCTTGGGTAGGTTTATTTAATCCTGTGAGGATTCGGGCCAAAGTCGTTTTGCCGGTCCCGTTCGGACCGAACAGACCCGTAATTCCTTTACGCAGTTCCAGGTCGGTCCCATTGAAAATCTTATCCTTTCGCGGATAAGCAAATGAAAGATCCGAGATTTTCATGACGGTTTCTTTGCCGTCAGATAACGGCGGAAGCTCGTGCCTTTTATCTTCGACATCGACTTTTCTCAGGCCATAACGTTCTCTGACTTCGTCGCTCAGGTCATCAAAAGTTCCTTCCTGAACGATTCTGCCCTTTTCCATCACACAGACGCGGTCTGCTACGCCTTTTAACCAATACAGGCGATGATCGACAATGAGGACAGCAACGCCCTTCTCTTTTAAGCGAAGAATCTCTTGGGCCAAATCCATCGTAGATTCAGGGTCCAGATTTCCGGTCGGTTCATCCAGAATCAGAACCTGAAGCGGTTCCATCATCAGGGAAGCCAAGCCGACCTTCTGTTTTTGTCCTTGAGAAAGTTCATGAATCGTGTTCTTTAATACGGAATTCAAGCCGAAGCGCTGAGAAGTCTTCGCAATGAGATCACGGATCTTATCGGGATGCATGCCTCTGGACTCAGGCTTAAATGCCATTTCCTCTTCCACTCCAAGCGCAAAGAACTGGCTCTCCGGGTTCTGAAAGAGCGTTCCGACGCGGCTGCTGATCTCGTGCAGTTTCATCGTTTGATTGTCTTGGCCTGCGACGCGAACAGTTCCTTTAAGTTCGCCTCCGAAATAATGAGGGCAAAGACCGTTGATCAAGCGAATTAAGGTGGATTTACCGCAGCCGGATACGCCGGTGCAAAGCACTGCTTCGCCGGGACGAACCGTCAAAGAAATGTCTTCAAGGGCGTTTCTGTCGGAAAAAGGATAACGGTAAGTGACGTGATTCAGTTCAATCATCTCATTGCCGCCTTAATGTCGGTAGGAAAGTAAATTTGTAGTAAAACCGCTGCCGTGCAGATCAAAAGGACCAGAGTAATGGCCGTAATGTCATGTTTGCTAAATCCTCTTCTGTGCATAGAGCCCGAATTGCTGCCGGCGTGAAGTCCCTTAAGCTCCGCTGCAATTCCTAATTCGTCGCTGGTTTTAAGTGCTCTGAAAAGGAGCGGCGTAAAAAGCAGGCGGGTGGTGCGAATCGGATGAATCGTGCACTGCCAAGGATTGATCTTGAAGCCCCGGATCTTCAGAGATTCCCAGATTTGTTTCACATCTCCGGCAAACGTCGGGATAAAACGAATAATCACAGCGGCCGGAAGATAAATAATGAACGGGAGTTTGAGCTGCTGAAGGCCGTTCAGGATGTTCTGAAGCCTTCCTGTAAAAGCCATCGGCAGAATTGTGTTCATCACTGTCAGGGCTCTCAGGAACGGAATGCACAAAGAACCGAGTTCCAGACTCTTGCCCATGGACGGAATAAAAAGCGCCAGAACGGAAGCAAATCCGACGGACAGCGCCATCATCAGCAGAGCAACGGCATAGCTCACAAAAATCAGTTTGTAGCGGCCGAGCGCAAACAGATAAAGAAGTGATGCTGCAAAAAGCAGCAGCTGAGAATTAAGTGAAGAAAGCGCAATCGTCATCACTGCCGCTAAGGCGGCAATGAACATTTTGCTGCGAACGTCCAGCCGCGTTAATACATCAAACTTAGAAGCGGACGATGCCTGCATGTCTTAATTCCTTCATAGAACGGTAACCGGTGTATAAACCGATCAAAGAACCGGCGTAACCAATCAGAACAATCGGCAGAACCACTGCCATCAGGGCCGGAGATTCGCGCATCATGAGGTAAGAAACGGCGAGCGACAATCCTTTGGAGAGAAAGTCAAAGCAGCCGACCCCCCAGAACACAGCGCCTTTCCAGCCGAGGCTTTTAACAAATTTCATCACCGCTTCAGAGATTAAAGCGGCTGCCAGCATGGGCGGAATGAGCGTGACATTGCCGCCCAAGAGCAGAAAGTTCACCAGTGCGCTCACGATCACAAAGAGGCTCAGCGTTCCGGGCTGTCTCACTTTGTAAAGCATGATCACCAGCAGTGTGGTGAAAACCACATTTTTAAGCAGAAGGCTGACAGGATTCATTCCTCCGCCCACCATAGCGATTAAAACCGTGGAGAGTTTTGCGGTCGCGGCAAAAACTCCGATTACCACGAGGTCACGAGCGCCCCAGCGGTCACCGAACCTTCTAAGCCAGGAACGGCTTTCTTTTCTCTCCAATGTCATTTCCGTCATGTTGATTTCCGTTGAAATGAATCCTTAATACTGCTTAGTACTTCGCGCTCAGCTTGAAGTTAAAGTGGCGTCCGGGTTCGTAGATCGAATCGCCGTACGAATAAAGCTGGTTCGTAATGTTGATGGCTTCAGCGCTGACCATGTAACGCTTCTGCGGACCGAAGTGATAAGTGGTCGCAAAGTTAAGCGTTGTATAGCCGGCAACACGGGTCGTCTCATTGGCGGACGGCGAATAAGACTTGGATGCTGTCTTGCTTCTGAGGTACGTATCTGTATTCCAGCGGCCGTTAAAGACTTCGAACTCCGTCTTGACGCCGTAACGAGCCGTGAAACCGGCAACACCGGAATCATAGGTTGAGATGCCGTTGCCCCACTCTGTCTTTCTGCGAAGCCAGGTCATGCTGGCATACGGGAAGATGTGATCCGTCGGCTTAAAGTTGACAGAGAGTTCTGCACCGAAGGTCTTAGCCTTGTCAGCATTCTCGTAGGTGTACTGAGATTTCGTCTTATCCTCAGAAAGGATACGAATTGTGGAAATGTAGTCATCCGCGAGGTTGTAGAACAGAGCGAAGTCTGCCTCAACAGCGCCTCCTGCGTACCGAGCTCCGACTTCAAAGTTGTTGGACTTCTCGGGCTTAAGGTTCGGATTCCCGAAAATCGTTCCCCCGCCCATGTTATTCATGAGGTACTTTTCCTGGAGATTCGGAACGCGGAAACCCTGAGACCAACCGGCCCTTAAAGAAGTATCCGGAAGTCCCGTCCAATTCAGGCTCAGGTTAAAGACAGGACGGCTGTTTCTATCGCTGCCAGTTTTACCTGCAGAACCGTCGTCAACGTTTTTATATTGACCCTTACTATCAAAACCGTTGAGGCTTGCAGAAGCTTTACTTAACTTAGAGTTGACCCAGGTATAACGCACACCGTAATTCACGGTGAAATCCATCGGCAAAGACGTTTCCATGGATGCAAAAATTGCATTTGTGGTTTCCTTGCCTTTGTTAAAGCGATGGGTCTGTTTATCGCTCATTAGCATTGATCTCATTGACATGGAAGAGCGGGCATCGGTATCGGCTTCCAACTGATCCTGAACAAATTCATATCCGGTAATCAGGAAATTCGACTCTCCCAGCTGCCAGTCTGCCTGAAGACTTGTACCGTAAGTTTTGATACGGTTATCAGCAAGTGAGTCTGTTATGACTTTCGCGCCGGAGAATGGAGAAACTAATACATAATTTCTCATGTTCTTATGATTTTTCTGCCAATAGCCGTCCCAACGCAGACGTGTCAGGTATTCGTTAAGGTTCTTTCCTTCCGCAAAGAGTGCAACCTTGTCTCGCTTCCACTTCGGGATGTGCACAAAGAATTCGCTGTTCGGATCCTGCTCATATTCCCAGCTGGAGGAATTGATGTCGCTGTCAAAGGTATCCGCACGCAGACCGGCTGTGAAATGCTCATTGAAGTCATAGCTTAAGAAAGCAGAAGCATTCTTCTGACGGAAGTCAGTTCCTTTCTGGTATCCGAGCGGAGTCTTGATGTTTCCGTGGCTCTGATAGCCGGCGTCCAAATGATAGTTCAAACCTTTATAGGTTCCGCCGAGAGAAATTGTTTCTGCCCAGCCGTGACCTGCGCCGTTCCATGCAACAGATCCTTCGGCTTCGAACGGTTTCTTAGAGCCCTTCTTCGTGATGATGTTCACCACGCCGCCCAGAGCGTCCGATCCGTAAAGCACGGAAGCCGGTCCTTTGATCACTTCTATGCGTTCAATAGAACTCGGATCGATCAGAATCGAGGCGCCGGACATGGATTTCTGTTCGGAAATCTTCTGGCCGTCAATAAGAGTCAATGTTCTGAAGGTATCCTCACCGCGGATAGAAACGCGCTTTAAGCCCTGAGAGCCGGCGTTGTTCACCATGACGCCGGGAATGTCTTCCAGGAGCTCGCCGACGTTGCGGGCGGCAGATTCCTGGATTTCCTGGTTGGTCACAACCGTCACGGCCATCGGAACTTCGAGAAGCTGCTGCTCCACGCGTCCGGCGGTTACCGTCACTTCAGAAGTCTGAACGGTTTCTTCGGCCTGAAGTGCGAGCGAGCAAAAAGTCAATGCGGCCGCGGCCGTCAATTTGAAAGTAAGATTCGTGGTCATTTTGTCTGAGATTTGAAGTAGTCGAGGATGTGCTGAGTCATACGGCCCTGCCAGAATTGGCCGGGAACCGTCAGTTCAAAACGGTTTCCGACGGGTGCCAGGAGCCCTGCTTCAGTCCAGTTATCGATTAACGGATTCCACAAAGTTGCAAACTTCTCAGAAAACTCGTGAGCCAGTTGGGAAGGGTTAAAGAAATTCAATTCGAGCTGCTCAGCGACCGCGCGTCCCAGTTCCCAGAACAGAGGCGGTTTAGTCATCATGGCAATCGGTTTGACGCCGCTTTCGACAGCCTTGGCCCAGGCATCCGGCTGGCGGTGCTGCATAAAGCCGTAACCGCTTAAGTTGCCGCCGGCGCCGGGACCGAATGCTAAGCAGTCGGTGCGGGTCTTTGCGTAGTAGTTATAGAAATTGCGTTCGCGGGTGTTGGAAGCCCAATGAGAAATCGAAAGGCGCTTCCAGCCTGCTTCGTGCATGCTGTTTACCGCTTCTTGGAACATGGCTGCGCGCAGTTCATGATCCGGTCCGGGAGGCAGCTTGCCGTTTTGAATATATTTATAGAGCGGAGACTTCTCAAACACGCGGAGCTGATAGCAGTCGATACCGTCGAGGTTGAGTTCTCTGCCGATGCGTAAATCTTCTTTCCAAGTTTCCAGAGTCTGGAACGGAAAACCGTAAATCAAATCAATCACGACTGCGGCCTGATCGTAGCTCATCAGCTTTTCAAGCTGACGGATCAGGGTTTCTTTATCCGAGCGGCGGCCGACGGCCTGACGGATCTTCGTATCAAAACTCTGCACACCCAAAGAGAAGCGGTTGGCGCCGCCTGCTAATGCGGCTTCCATTTTGTCGGTTCCGAAACCGGACAGGCGTCCTTCATAAGTAATTTCGCAGTCGTTGGCGAGCGGAAGGTAGCGGCGAACAGCCTTGATAACTCTTTCAATATCAGAAGCTTCCAAAGCCGTGGGCGTACCGCCGCCGAAATAAACAGCGTGAACGGGTTCGCCCTTCTGGACCGGTTTATCCGACCAAAGCTGAAGTTCTTTGATCAGAGTGTCGGCAAACGCTTTGCTTTCTTCTTTGTTGCGATACGGCTTGATGTAGAACAAGCAATACAAGCAGCGGGTTTCGCAGTAAGGAACATTGATATAAGCAACGGTTCTGCGGGTGCGCGGTTTAGAAACGAGCTCAGAAAGAACTGCAGGCATTTCCGTGGGAAGCAGCAAAGAGCTGTCCATACCGGGATGAATGTCAATCTTTTCCGGAAAGGCTTCGACAATCGGATTTTCAGAAACTTTGGCCAGCCAGCGGCTGATGTCGTCCGACATTCTGCCTTTGAAGGCATTAAACATCGGGACAGCTTTCTCTCGTTCAGTGTGTTGTGCTTGCATAATGCTAAAATATCGTATTGATAATGATTATCATTTGTGTGAATTTAGCATAACTTAGTATTAACGAGAACGGTTCTTATTATCGTTTTCCCGAATTTTGAAGCCGTCAAAATGTATAAAAATATAACCGACTCGGATAAATCTGAATTTTTGATAACCAATTAGGAGTTTCGGTTTTAACTGCGGTTTGACTGGCGGTTAATCTTTGAACAAAAACAGATAAAAGGAAGAATTTGTGAGTGAATTCAGTATTCCGGCGCTTCGAATTGAAGGCATTTCGAAGACGTTTAACGCCGGTAAAAATCCGAAGAAAGCGCTTTCGGATGTGAGTTTTTCAATTGAGCAAGGCGACTTTTTCGGCCTGCTCGGACCCAACGGCGCCGGCAAAAGTACCTTAATCGGTGTGCTTGCCAAAACTGTAACGCCTGACAGCGGAGACGTTTCTGTTTTAGGTTACGACATTCGCCGTGACTGGCAGCAGTTCAAAATGGCGATCGGCATTGTTCCCCAGGAAATTACTTTTGATCCTTTTCTGAGTGTATGGGAGACATTAAGACTGCAGAGCGGATATTTCGGCCTGCGTCACAACGATAAGTGGCTCCGCGAACTGCTTGAGGTTCTGGATCTTGCCGATAAAAAGAAGGAAAGCGTCATGCGCTTGTCCGGCGGTATGAAACGCCGCGTTTTAATCGCCCAGGCGCTTGTTCATAAACCGCCTCTGATTGTGCTGGATGAACCGACCGCTGGCGTTGACATCAACCTTCGCCATTCGCTTTGGACCTTTATGGAAGAGCTCAACCGCAAGGGACACACGATCATTCTGACGACCCATTACCTAGAAGAAGCAGAACGACTCTGCAGAAATGTCGCCATGCTCAATCACGGACGCATTGCGGCCTTAGAGAACACACGCGATCTTCTGAAGGAATACTCCAAAGACCGGGTTGTTTTTACGCTTTCGGCTCCTCTGCCCTCGGATTTTCCGATTCAGGTAGAAAAACTTCAGGACGGATTCTATTGCCTGAACTACGACAACCCGGAAGGGTTAAGAATCCTGCTCGATGAACTTCATAAGCGCGGTTTAGAGCCCGAAGGCCTGGAAATCGGTAAAGCCAACTTGGAAGAAGTCTTTATGAGGATTACACAATGAATTTCAAAATAAAACCTCAGCCTTACCGCCCCGGAGCATCCTTCCTAACGCTTTTGGAAAAAGAAATTCTTCGATTCAAAAAGATCGCGCTGCAGACGATTTTTGCACCGGTTCTCATGGGACTTTTGTATTTGCTCGTGTTCGGGCAAGTCTTGGCCGGCAAAATGCCGACTTTTGACGGCGTGAATTACCTGCACTTCCTTGTTCCCGGTCTCGTAATGATGACGATGCTGCAGAACGCTTTCGGAAACAGCTCTTCTTCGATGCTGTCTTCAAAGATCATGGGGAGTCTGATTTTTATTCAGCTGCCGCCCTTTGCGGGATGGGAGCTGTCATTAGCGATGATCGGCGCTTCCATTGTCCGCGCCTTAATTGTCGGCGCAGGCGTCCTTTTGGCTTCTTTCCTCTGGTCTCCGCCCCCGATGGATCATCTTCTTTGGATCTTGGTTTTTGGGTTTATGGGCGCAGCGCTTATGGGCTCTTTGGGATTGATCTGCGGACTTTGGGCCGATAAGTTTGATCAGGTCGGTGCGTTCCAAAGTTTTGTCATTCTGCCTCTCACCTTCCTTTCGGGTGTCTTTTACTCGATTAATCAGCTGCCGCCTATTTTCCAGACGCTGTCGAGATTTAATCCGTTCTTCTACATCATTGACGGATTCCGCTACGGGTTCTTTTCTCAGAGTGACTTCAATCCCTGGGTAAGTTTGTCGGTTGTCACGATTTCGGGATTAGCGGCCGCAGGATTTGCGACTTACTTGATGCAGATCGGATACAAAATCCGAAAATAAAGATCTGAAAATGCACCAAAGCCTGTCTGTGATAGCTTGCAGACAGGCTTTTTGTATTCGGGCCGTGGAAATTACAAAAGTTTCAGAAGTTCAAAAGTTCAGCCCATGAAAGGAGTATGGGTTAGCGATTGTTGTTATTCATGGCTTGGAGCTGGTTCCGGCCTTGTTCAACTAACAGTGCTTGTGCCACAGAATGGTCGACGCAGACTTTTCCGACGGGCTGGAGCAGCGTGCCAAGCGATTTCGCCATAACAATCGCAACCGGGATGCCAATGATGCTGCAGAAACAGCCGATGATCTGAATCAATGTCACGATCACCATCGGAATACCCAAGAAGATAATGTAGATGGTTTTGAGAATGAACCCGTAGGTCTGCCAAAGGATATTCTTGTCGGCCTCGCCTTCCAGTTCAGACTTGGAGACCATGTCATACGAAAACGGCAGCAAAAGGAACTTGGAATACTGAATCAGGCCGAGACCGATCGGTGCGGCAATAATGGTTACGACGAACACAAGACCGATCACGAAGACAATGGCCGCCGTTAAGAAACCAAAGAAAGGAAAGTTCCAGATGATGTTGCCGAGTGTACGCATCAATGCTTCCAACAAAAAAATAATAGTTAACGAGGACGGGTATTGTACATTCAGGTCGTCAGCCAAATATGAGAAAAAGACCACAACAAATGGCTCAACCGGTCTAGAAAAATCCAACGTGATCTTCGTTAAGAAAAGTTTTTCTTCAAGTGCGATAGGCAAAGAAATTTCTCTACAAAGTAAAAAAAATCGACAGGAGAACGCTGTGTTCTGCCTGCCGTTTTCCCAATGATTGCACGCTAGGTAAGATTGCATCGTTTAGGAAGAAAAAAACTTATTCACTACATATCTTGATTAGTTAAATGTGATTTTCAAATTTTAATAATGATATTGCTTTCGAATCAACGTTTCCACTCACAAACAGACAAATCTGTCGCAAAAAAGCAAAAAACACGCAGCAGCAAGGATTCTAAAACGAACAAATCTTCACTTTTTGAAATAAAGAATAGAAATTTTGGCTTTACGGAGTAACAAAAAGAAAATATATATCTTTTTAGAAAATTTTAGTTACCCCTTGGGGTGACGTTAAATTCTTATTCTGCAAATTCAAACTCCAAATTTCAGTCAAAACATAGCTGAATTTTGTGAGATATGTTCGGTTAGAGAGCTTCAGAAAGTTAAATCGCACCTTTGCTCCGTCTTCTTTCTGCCTCCTCTTCTGATTTTTGAAGAAAGATCAGCCTCCTTCCGGTCTGAACCGAAAAGAGGCTTAACGGAGAGGAGAAAATTTAGAACCGATGCATGACACCCACGGATGTATTCCATCCGCTCAAACCGGGCGCTTGGTTTAAAGCCTTATGTGCTTTCCCCCATGCGCCTTGGACGTACACGAGCGTTCTCTTCGAGAAGTTGTACAAGTATCCGGCGCCGATGCTGTAGGCATTGAATTTTTGGTCCCAACCCTCTTCGAGTTTTCCGGCATTCTTGTTCTTACCGAAGACATATTGACCTTGAACCAGCAAGTCTCCGCCAAAGGCCTTCACAGACGTGGACAGAGAAAATGCATGGTAATTATTCGCTTTGCCAGCGTTGTAGGCTTCCGCCATCTTTTCTTCAGCAAATTCAATTCCGGGCAAAGCCGCGTGCTGCGCAAATTCGTAGGCTCCGAACAGTTTGAATGCTCCGAAGTCGTAAGAGGCACCGATGTTCAGAAGACGAGTCGTATCTTGGTCTGCCGCACCTTTGTGATCTAGAAGTTCATAGATCACATCGACGGAAAGTCTGTCTTTGCTATATGTCAGACCAGCGCCGTAATAGTGAGAATTGTGCGACCACTTTTCTTCATCGGAATAGGTACCGTTCGAATACATCAAGTGTCCTTGAAGTCCGCCGAACTCCGGCGTCACATAAGCTGCAGAGTTGTTGTAGCGATCTGTCAGATAGAAGGCTCCGTACATATTGCCGATCGTTGAGAACGAGGTGGAGTATGCAGCACCGCCTAAGATGCTGAACGTTCCACAGTCCGAAGAGAGTCCGCCGAAGCGTCCGAAGCCTAATTTGCCCCAATCACCGCTCAAACCTAAAGCTGTCTCCCGGTTGAAAGCCTTTCCGGCCGTCGCCTCTGAGCCGTTGCTCAAATTAAAGCCCTGCTCCAGCTTGAAAAACACAGTGTTTCCACCGCCAAGCTCTTCTTGTCCCATCAAACCCCAGCGATTGCTCAGCCAGTTGCCGTTGGTCATTTGAACTTTGGCCGATTGATGCTGCAGTTTGCTGACGGTAACACCGCCATCAAGAATGCCGTACATTGTCACCGACGGTTCTGCCATGGCCACTGAGCCGATAGCCATGCCGGCCGAAATCGCTAAAAAATACTGTTTTTTCATTTAATAGCTCCGGTTATTTGATGACATGGCAGTTCTTGCAGAGATTCTGCTGAGGCTGATGCTCTCTGTGGCATTCAAGGCAGCTTACGGTGTCTCCGTAATGCGGAGAGTTGTGATAGTTCTTCTCATTGACGTTAGCAGGAAGCTGGATTGAAGAAGACTTTCCGTGGCACTGGATGCAGGTGGTGTCCTGCGGAGCCTGCATCGGCTGAGTGCTGTTGTGGCACTGGGCGCACTGAACATTAGCGTGAAGACGAGCCATTGATCCCGGCATGGCTTGGTTTTGTGCAAAGGCGGGGTTGAGGAGGATGGAGAAAGCGGCCGCCATAGATAACACGATGTATTTCATGATTATTTCTCTCTTAAAGGTTAGCTGCGACAGATCTTCCGGCGATACGGCCCATAGCAAGGCAATCTGTAGAAGAACAGCTGCCTAAACGGTCTAAGCCGTGAACGCCACCGGTAATTTCACCGGCGGCATACAGATGAGGAATCGGTTTGCAGGTCTTCGTGCTAATCACTTGAGCCTTGTCGTTAATGCCGATGCCGCCCATGCAGTAGTGAAGTTTTGGCCAGAATCTCATTGCGTAGAACGGAGCCTTCAATTCGACTCGTTTATCCAAAGGGCGACCGAAGAGCTCGTCTTTGCCTGCTGCTACCATCTTGTTCCATTCAGCGATTTGCTGTTTCAGCGGCTCAAGCGGAGCTCCGTAGAATTTAGCCAGAGCTTCAACCGTGTCAAACTTCTTAACCGTTCCTTCTCTAAAGCTTGCCTTGAACCCCGGACGATTAACCGTAGTCTCTTCAGAACAGAATCCGAACGGCATAACCGGCTTGCCCTGCTGGTCGACGCATTTCATTTCGGCTTCCGAGCGTTCTCTGCGAGAAGCTAATTCGTTGACGAAGCGTTTGCCGTTTCTTGCATCCACCATGATGCCTTCCGCGAAGATGTAGTCGGCAAAAATCGAAGCAGCCCCGGCGCCGAATTCATCAGGAGTCGCCCATGGCCCGACCTGGTAGATATCTAAAAGCACGGGCATTGCACCGAGACCGAGAAGCATACGGACGGATTCGGAAGTGGCGCCCTTCTGGCTTGTGCTTTCGAGTGTAGAGTACTGCGGTGTAGAAGCGGAAATGAATTCATTATCAGCACCCCAGCCGCCTGTCGCAAAAACCACGCCCTTCCCTGCCTGCACTTTGTAGGTGTTCTTATGTGTCTTCTTATCGAAATCATATTGGCCTTCGACTTCGACACCGCGGACAACGCCGTCTTTGTCCATGAGAACTGCACTGCAGAAGCTCTTGTTTCTGAATTCAACGCCGTGATCTTTCAGCCATTTATGCATCGGAACGCAGATACCGCCGCCGGAGTAATTTTCTGCAAAGATGGTTCTCGGGGCGCTGTGACCGCCGAGGCGGATAACTTGATCGGCAAATTTAACGCCGCACTTGACCATCATGTCGTAGCAAGCCGGAGATTCTTTCACAACGGCTTTGACTAATGCCGGATGATTAAGACGCTGACCGACCCTCAGCATGTCTTCTTCCATGAGTTTGGGGCTGTCTTTGATGCCCTTGCTCTTTTGGAGTCCGCTTCCTGCCAAGGAAATTTGTCCGCCGTTAATGCAGGAGTTGCCTCCGAAAACATTCATTTTTTCAAGGATTAAAACTGATTTAACGCCGTTTTCCAAAGCACTGTAAGCAGCCGCCAAACCGGCAAAACCGCTGCCGATGATGACTACGTCATAGGTCTCGGACCATTCGTCTTTCTCTGCCGCGCGTATGGTCGGAGCCGCAGTGCATGCCAGGCCGAACAGAGAGCTTTTGATGAGACTTCTTCTTGAGATGAGGTGAGATTGCATGATTTCTCCTTTAAGTTCACTACATTCTCTTTATTAAGTTTTATTTTCTCTGTAAGAGAGAATTTAACATCTACAAACGAATATTAAAATTCTTTTACGGAAATTTTTATTGGATCAAACCCTGAATTTAGTTTTAAAGGTCGGCCGTTATAATTAATTGTTTTTTGATGATTTCTAAAAATGTCTGAAGCCCCATCCCAAGAAAATCGACAGTTCAGACTGGATCGGATTGTTGAAGTACTAGAACTCTTGTCCACATCCAAAGAAGGCGTATTGCTGATGGATATCGTGGCGGCGTTAGGCATCCCCACTTCCACTGCTTACAAACTCCTTGCGGAAATGCGAAGAGTCGGAATGATCGAAGCCACCAACGGTCGGGGCCGACAGCGTTTGACAAAACGCATGACCGAGCTCGGGGCAATTGCAGACAGGAATGCACAAAAATTCGCTTCCGTTGAAAAGTATTTCGATCAACTTGCAGACGAATTAGCAGAGACGGTTTATTTAGTTCAGTTGAGAGGCCGACTCATCTCGCTTGTCGGATTCTCCCAGCCGATTGAAACGACGGGACTGCATCCGGGGTTTGCTTTTCCGATTCATGCTTCCGCTGCCGGAAAAATCCTTTGGGCTTATCAAGACGAAGATCTTTTAGAAACAGAACTCAAACGCTCTCACATCAAATTCCAGGACAAAACCAAAGTGAATCCCGACGATGTAAGGGTCGCTTTGAAGGACTCTTTCGAAAAAGGCTACGGCATTCACGATGAAGAATGGGATCAAGGTGTTCTCGCCATTGCCGTTCCTGTCTTCTTAGGAAGAAAAAAGCCTGTGATGGCGGTCGGCATTGTAGCGGTCAAAGACAGAGTTCTTAAGAAGTACAGTATTGAAGAAATCGTTGAAAAATTGGAGAAGCTGAGAGACAAAATCTCTCCGATCTTAGAAGAGGCCTGATATGGATCTCGCTCAGATTGCGGGATGGCTAGCGGCAGCAGCAGCGATCATTGCCATGCTGCAGAAGTCTGATTTACGGTTAAAGCAAGGTTTAATCGTCCACACCGTGCTTTACGGGATTCATTTTGCACTACTCGGACTCCCGACGGCAGTTATTTCTTGTGTGATCGCGCTTGCTCGAATCACCTTGTCGATTTACACGCGGTCGCTACTCTGCGCCGCCGTTCTGATCATCATCAGCGTTGCAACGGCGTTGGCGCTTTCGCGTTCCACCGTAGAAATTCTTCCTTTGGCAGCAAGCGTGGTGCTGACGCTGTCTTTGTTTCGATTCGATGGAATCAAGTTACGACTCGGATTATTGGCGGGATCCGTGCTCTGGCTGATTCACAATATCTACGTCCAGAGTTGGGGCGGCATTTGTTTGGAGACTTGTTTTTGTCTCTCAACACTATGGGGTATGTGGACGGTTGCAAGAGAGCAAAATAAAGGGCCGAAAAAAGAGGTTTGTCTTTGACCTCAGTGCTTCCATATAAAGGAAAAGCCGCTTTCGCGGCCCAGAAGAATTCTTTCGTTTTAGGCTGATTTCAAAGCATGGAACAAAGACGAGAACAAGCCGGGCTTCTTCTCTACTTTTTCGGTCGAAATGTCTTTGACTTCATAGCCGCCGTCTTTCAGAGCTTTTCTAACAAGATTACCGCTGGGAATGAAGCTTCCTTCTATGGTCAGTGTTCCTTTTCTGTGGGAGGCGGAGAGCTTTGCATCCGGCAAAATCTTCATAACCAAAGACTTAACCTGAGACTCACACATCGGGCAATGCATTCCGTCCACAACAACTGTCGTTTTGTACATTTCGAGACTCCTTGTACTATTTGTTGAGAATTATAATCACTTCAATCGAATAAATGAATAAGATTCGTTCTCATTTATTTCTAAATATGGGCATTGGAAGCCTCCGAAAAACTTAAGGCCGGGAGCGCCGGCCTGATTTTGAGTTACTTCTGGTTTAAAAGTGCCTTCTTCGTTTCCTTCGGTTTTTCATGAGCCGAAGAAGTCGGAGTTTGAACCTGTTTTCCTTCGTCTATTCTTAGCTGCTTTCTTTTTTCTTCGCCTTCATGCTTGAAGCCCTGAGCAATGGCGCTTAACGTCTCACCTACTGTCTTCGGTGCGGTTTGAACCTCTTTCGCTACTGCTGTTTCCGAAGGAGTAACGTAGTAAACTGCGAGCCCTATCCAGCCTGCTAAAGCAGCGATAAAAGCGATGTTTCTAATTTTCATGTGATGTCCTAAAAAGTGAACACCATTCCTTTATACAGGGTTTTCACTAATATTTGGGTTTCTATATAGCTCATTTGTGAGTATTTGTTCTGTCTTCAATTTACCGGGGTCATCCTTTTTTATTCAAATGTGAGTTGTTCCGGGTATATTCATGGCTATAACCGGATGTTGTAGAAAAGCCATGAATCAAAAACTGAATATAGAAGATTTGCAGGAGAGTCTTCAAACCTCATTCATTTGCAAGGAACATGATTCTTCAGACAAATACCGCTCCAAGTTCCTTATCAATTCTGGTCTAGCTTCAGCAGGCCACATACAAAAAGTTATCTGCGATATTCTTGACGAACTTCGCGATTGCGAATCTTTTGATATCAGCGTTGCTTTCATTACCAAAGGCGGTGTAAGCCTGCTTGAACAAACTCTCTCGGAACTGCAAGCAAAAGGTATAAAGGGGCGAATACTCACCACTGACTACAACCTCTTTTCTGAACCAAAGGCTTTGAAGGATCTCGCAAAATTCGACAACATTGAAGTCAGAATGTATCGCTGCAAAGAAGGGTCAGGCTTTCACGTTAAGTCCTTCATTTTTAATCATCCTTCTCGATGTAACGTGATTGTCGGTAGTTCGAACCTCACCCAAAACGCTTTGACGACAAATCAAGAATGGAACGTCAAACTCGTTTCAACGTTTGAAGGTGAGATGGTTTTCCTCATCAAAAAAGAGTTCGAAAAATTATGGAACGATCCCCTTTCCTTCCCCTTGGATGAGGTAATTGAGGAATATGAACAGGAACGGAAAACTCTAAAAGAATTGCAACGAAAGGCTAAAGCCTATATTTCTTCGTTGCCGCAAAAAGTTGAGCTCAAGCCCAACAAAATGCAGGAAGCGTTTATTAAGAAGCTCGACGAAATTTATCTATCCGGCCAAAATCGGGCTTTATTAATTTCTGCGACCGGAACGGGTAAAACCTACGCGGCCGCCTTTGCAGTCAGGCACTTAATGGAACAAAAGAGACCTGAACATCATAAACGCCCAATCAAAAAAGTCTTATTTGTCGTTCACCGTGAACAAATTGCCATTCAAGCCAAGAATAGTTTTGCTAGGGTCATTGGTTCCGAACATGGGCAGACATATGGCTTGCTCTCCGGAAATAAAAAAGAGAAGGACTGTACTTTCGTTTTCTCCACCATACAAACGCTTTCTTTAGATTACATCCTTAACAAATTTGCTCCGGATGCTTTTGATTTCATCATCATTGATGAAGCCCACAGAAGCGGAGCGAATAGTTACGACAAAATCATGGCGCATTTCCAGCCGGAATTCTGGCTTGGAATGACTGCAACGCCCGAGCGCACGGATGACAAAGACGTTTTTAAGAAATTCAACCATCAAATCGCCTACGAAATCCGTCTGAAGGATGCTTTGGACTATAACCTCCTCTGTCCGTTCCACTACCACGGCATCAGCGACCTCAAAATCAATGGAGAGGAGCAAGAGGACGTCTCAAACTTTGCCTATCTGACCTCTGACGAACGTGTCAAACATGTCCTACAAAAAGCCGAAGAGTTTAAATTTTCAGGAGAACGCGTCAAAGGTTTGATTTTTTGTTCCAGCGTTGATGAAGCAAAAGTGCTGTCAGAGAAATTAAATCAACACAACCTTAGAACGACTTACCTCACGGGAAATTCAAAGCCTGAAGAACGTCTTGCTGCAGTTGATCGATTAGCCGGCGCCGAGGGACCTCAAGCGTTGGACTATATCCTTACGGTCGACATTTTCAATGAAGGCGTCGACATCCCTGAAATCAACCAAGTTATTTTCTTAAGGCCGACACAAAGTCCTATCATTTTTACTCAACAGCTCGGCCGAGGACTTCGTAAAGCCGCTGATAAAGAATATGTCGTGATTCTCGACTTCATCGCGAACTACGAGAAAAACTATCTGATCCCTGTTGCGCTGTCGGGAGACAACTCATTTGACAAAGACAGTATGCGCAAGCTTGTAATGCTCGGAACTAAGGTCATTCCGGGGGCCTCCACTGTTGAATTTGAAAAAGTCGTCCGCGAACGAGTCCTAGACTCTATCGATAATGCCCGCACCAACACTGTGGAACTCTTACGGACATCCTACCAAGCCATAAAGAACAAACTCGGAAGGATTCCGAACCTCGTTGATTTTTATCCGCACAACGGTATCGATGCCATAAAGTTTTTTGAGAAACAATGGGCTGACTACGGTTCTTCTTACTATGGTTTCTTAGCGAAGTACGAAAAGGATTACACGGGCAAACTGTCTCCTCTGCAATCCAAAATGCTCAGCTACCTTTCCGAACGATTCGGAAACGGAAAACGCGTAGCCGAGGCATTGTTAATTGAGTTACTCCTTAAAGATCGACAAACAAATGTCGCCTTATTTAAAGAGCAGTTGTTTAAGCGATATGACATCAAAGCCACGGATGACCTAATTAAAAACATCATTTTGAATTTGTCTAATCAATTCAACCTAACTGAGGGCCAGAAAGAGAGAAATAAAGACGTGGTCTTTGTCGAACCAATCGGGGCGGAGGATTTCCGAATCTCAGACGTCTTCAGTCAGGCATTAAATGACGAAACCTCTTTGGATTTCATAGCGCAACTTAATGATCTAATTGCGTTTATTTATCAAAGAAATGACCTTCGTTACTCAAAGCGTTATCGTCATATGGACTTAGCGCTGAATGAGAAATATTCTTATGAGGACATTCCTCGCCTTTTGAATTGGTCTAAGTACATCAGCGCTCAAAATATCGGCGGCTACAAATATGACAAAGGAACGAATACGCTTCCGGTTCTGGTGAACTACAACAAGGAAGATGACGCGATTGCCTACGAAGACCACTTCGAAAATGAAGAATACATAATCGCCCTTTCGAAAACCAACCGAAAGATCGACAGCAAGGATGCCGAAATCATCTTCCGAAAACAACCCGAGTATAAAAACACTAAAATTTTGCTTTTCGTAAGGAAGAACAAAAACGACTCTGAGACCAAGACTTTCTATTTCTTGGGCGAGATGAATGCTATAGGAGGCCCTGAACCTGTGGCCGTTCCGAAACGAGACGGCACAGGAGAAAAAGTCTCGGCATTTAAAGTTCGTTATCGATTAGAGTCTAATGTTCGACGTGATATCTACGAATACATTACCGAGAGTTGACAATGAAAACTATTGAAGTTGTTGCTGCCATTATTCATCACGATGGAAAGATCCTCGCAACTCAGCGCGGATACGGTGACTTTAAAGACGGATGGGAGTTTCCCGGAGGAAAGATGGAGGCCGGCGAGACAGCCGAGCATGCGATCGTTCGTGAAATCGAAGAAGAGCTCAATGTGGAGATCCGACCCGAAAAGCTTCTGCATACCGTTGAATACGACTACCCGAACTTTCACTTGACGATGCATTGTTTCATCTCTGTCATCACGAAAGGAACCATCGAGCTGATTGAGCACGAAGACGCAAAATGGTTAAAGCCTGATGAGCTGAGTTCGGTTGCTTGGCTTCCGGCTGACGTGGAAGTCGTCGAAAAGCTCAAAGTCTATCTAAATGAGAAGAACGAACTCAAATGAGTTGACTTGGACTTATGCCAACAGCCGTTGCCAAAGCCACTTTCAGTGCTCAATGGACAAGGTTAAGTAGAAAACCCTGTCTTTGCTTTGCCGAGAATTACTTTTCAGCCAGTTTATTGAGGTTTTCCTGAGCCGCGATTAGGTCAATAATGCCGAAGGAGAGTTTTTCTACTTTCGTATCAGGAGAGTAATCCGTCGGAGCAATGTAAGAACAGCGGTTGTCCGCAAGAAGCTGACTGGCCTTCTCTTTCTTCCGAGCCGGATAAACAGCGATTGAAAAACCGCCCTCTGCCTTAACGAGTTTCATGCACGGAACATCAGTATCGCCGTCACCGAAATAAACCATTCTTCTGAAAGGCACACGTCGTTCATCCTGAGGAATGTACTGATTTACCTTTTTGACATCGGCTAAATCTAAAGAATCCTTATTAATGCGAAAGATATATTGCGTTTTAGTCGTGAAATTCACGATCTGAGCCGGCCAAATCGGCTTGCCGTAAGCATCAAAAATGAACGCCGACGCAAAAATTTTTCTGAATTCTTTAGCGATCGGGGTTCCTTCGATGATTTCCTTGAGTCCTGAGGAGATAATGAAGTGCTCAACTTTTAAGCCTTTGACGTGTGCGTATTCATTAATTCTCCGGAACCAGGTTTCAACACCGGGGAACAACTCGACAGTTTGCCCAAGCTGGATGAGGTTTTCTTTACTAATATTGAGAGCCCTGCTTTCCGTTTCCTTAATCATCAAATGCATATATGCGGAAATGGGATCCATCTCAAACTTTTGAGCTTCCTCGTTGGATTTTCTCCAGAACTCTGTACTGCTCTCGCCTAACTTATCCAGAAAACCATACTCCTGCATATTTCCAGGCGACAAAGTCCCGTCAAAGTCATACATAAAAGCGACAACAGGTTTGTTCAAACGCGTACTCATAACACTTGGTCTTTGGGAGAAAAGCTCCGGAAAACTATAAAGCGAAAGCTAGAACCACTTCACTCAATCATACCCGCGATGAACGGCATTACCAATAACAAGTGACGTTCCTACCGTCTGAAGTGCCTGCTGACATTTGCCGCGTGCTGCCTTTATTTACCAAAAGATTTTCTGTTCCCAAAATTTCAATGGAAGAAGCCCACGCAGGGTAAAGTTTAATCAGATATAAACTCCTGGTCGGAACCAAAAAATCAACAGTCAATTTCCACTAATTTATCCCTAAGCCAATAAGCAAATGTCCTGTGTTTTCTCGAAGTCAGCAAATTTTGATGAATGGCAATAAATGTAGGTTGTTCTTCAACATGCCAATCAGGCAAAATTTTAACTAACTCCCCTTTCTCGAGTTCCGTCTTGCATAAAGGGAGCGGCATATCAAGACAGATCCCCGCACCATCTAAAACGGCCTTCTTTATAGTCAAAATATCAGCGGACAACAATACATTGTCCCCTGAGATCAGAAAACGTTCTTCACCCTTTATTAATGCACAGGGACTGGTTCGATTTTCACCGTCATATTGATAAATCGTATGTTCTTTTAATTGTGCAGGATCATTAGATACAGGATTTCTCTTAATATAAGACGGCGCCGCTATTGAAGCATATGTCACGTTACCTCTCGGGATTAAAAAGATCTCGGGTGAAGATATCTTTCCCGTTACACAGGCAATATCTGCGAGATTATTTTCGATATCAGCTATGGAACCGTGGCCTGCCAATTTAAAAACGACCTTGGGGTGGTACTTTCTAAACTCTGTAATCAACTTAATCATATAAAGTGAAAGACCTTGAGCGACAGAAACTCTAATCTCACCCTCAAATAAATAGTTAACTGATACCAGCTCCGAAATAATTTGCTGATGTTTCCTGAGATGCGGACTCATCAGCTGCTGGGCTTTTTTTCCAAACTCGGTAAGTTCTAAAGGTCTCGTTTTTCTAAAGACTAACTTCTGACCTAACGCTTTTTCTAATGTGTCTAGGTTCCGTGTGATCGTAGAAAGATCACTTTCAAAATAATCAGCTGTAACCTGGAAATTCCTTGTATTAGCCAGAGAAAGAAAAATTTTCCAGCTGTTTAAGTTGTCGAGTTTGTTCATTATGAAGTTTTCTTTTGGCAAGAAATTTGTAGTGATATTCGTCGTTTTTGGGCGAAAACTCTAACAAAAATTTAACACCGTTTACTTGCAATTAATGCAAGTCCCGACCGGACTCATCCTATAGATGAAAAAAGAACAAACGCTAAGAATAGAGCCCGTGCTCAGATCAGAAACGAGCCAATGCCTCTAAGGAGAAAAACATATGACAACACGTCGATCATTCTTAAAAACTTCATCATTGACGGCAGTCGCCGGTCTAGGTGGTGTTGCAGAAGCAGTCTTCGCTAATACTACTCTGCCCTCTGCCTGGGACCTTAGCACTGAGATCGTAGTTGCCGGTTCCGGTCCCGCTGGAATGGGTGCAGCTGTCACCGCTATTGACAACAATGCAAAAGTATTAGTTTTTGAAAAGGGAAAAAATTACGGCGGCTGCGGGGTCATCAGCGCCGGAATCTTAAAGCTTGAAGGCGGAACACGTTCCCAAAAAGCTGCGGGAATTCAGGATTCTGTTGAACAATACTACAAGAGACTGACAAATCCTAATGAAGATTTAAGCAGAGCGGAACGCATGGGAAACCAGGAACTCCTGGTTAAGAAAGTAGAACATACTGCCGCATTTGAAGACTGGGCCATTAACCATGGAGTTAAATTCCGCCCGGGCCTTACAACAGCAGGAGTTGATTCACAGCATCCCGGTATGTGGCACCATGTGTGGTGGAAGGACGGGGGAGAAGGAAGAAACATGATTCCTCCCAACAAAGACGGATACGTAACCGGCGCCGGCTTGATGCTTCCGCTGAAGGAATATTTTGAGAGCAAAGGCGGAAAAATATACTTTGAACATAAAGTAACTTCTGTCATTAAAGATTCTAACGGCCGTGTTATCGGTGTTGAAGTACTCAATCCGGATGGAAAAATCTTAAAAGTCCAGGCAACGAAGGGTGTGGTTCTCGCTGGCGGCGGCTTCAGAGGGAACGTGCCGATGCGCATGCTCTTTGATGCCAGAATGACAAAAAACCTGATTGCTACAGGAGAACCCTTCGTCTTTCAGGATGGCAGTACGATCAAAGCCGGCGTAAAGGCAGGTGGTTTTATGGTTCGAGACGGCAATCGTCCGCATAGTAATTTCCGCAGAAAGTTTGGAACGATCCACTATAACTTTCCTCTTAATTCGCCCTACGGTGCGCCTGGATTAGATGTTGCAGGAAACCGATGGAATCAAATTATTTTCACCAATAAAAACGGCGATCGCTTCGTTCAGGAAGTTGATAAATGGAATCTGGGCACGGGATATAACTTCTATGATTTAGCCTTAGCTCAGCCGGATCAGCTTATTTGGACGATTTTTGACGACGCAACGGCAAAGAAATATCGCTGGAGTACCAAACCACCGGTTTGTGAAGAAGGTTTAGCATTTGATGCAAACACCTTAGATGAACTCGGGAAATTAACCAATCAGCCGAACCTGACTCAGACCGTGGAGCGTTATAACAATTTTGTCGACACGAAGGCTGACACCGATTTTGGCAGACCGGCTGCAACAATGACAAAGAAGATCGAAAAAGCTCCTTTCCATGCGGTCAGGTGTGTACTAGCTGTCCATAATATTTCCGCAGGTTTGGCAATAAATGGCAATGGTCAGGTCATTGATATTGACTTACAGCCTATCCCCGGACTTTACGCTGCGGGCGAAAGTGCGGGCGCTATAGGTGGCGGTGTCTCGGACTCAATGATCGTCGGACAAATTGCTGCAGAGCATTTGACTAATAACTAATCCAATGAGAAAAGGCGGGGTTTCCCCGCCCGAATACCCATGAAAAAATGTCCACTCCTATTTTCCTTGAGTCTTATCCTCGGACTAACATTTGCAGGACTGGTTTCTGCGCAAAATGCACAACAACAAATAACCAAGGAGCAATGTTTGGCTTGTCATGGTCCAACATTTAGCGACTTAGTGAATAAAAATGTCCAGGTTGAAAGCGAGACAGGCCCGGTAAACCCGCATGTATTCCTACCCCACGGCGATCAGAACGGCGAGGTGACGGAATGTACGAACTGCCATCAAGTGCATACCATGCCCCCTCCTAAAGGATATAAGGATGATCAGGCATCTCTTGAAGCTTGCTATTCATGCCATCATAACTATGAACTAAAAAAATGTTCATCTTGTCACGATAAGTAGGCCCCTGGAGACCAGTGCCAACCGCATCGCAGTCAATACTGCATGTTTGGAGATCGCCACCTGTTTTTTCTGCTTGCAAAAAGGGGGGGGGCTTAGCAGAACAATTCGGCGCTGAGTCGACTTCTCAGCGCCGAAGTTTTAACTGATAACTATAAGGTGCTGCTCAATGGCAGCCACCAAAAAAACAATCCTTCTCTCTGATCTAAATTAACGATCATTCCTCAGCATACTGAAGGACGGTCGGGCTTTCGACATCAACGCCGAATTCCTTTGCTCTCTTCAAGATGGCACGGGCTAGTTCAGGCTTCAGTTCTTCAGGACAATATCTGAAATAAGCTTCAGCTGCTCTGACGTGTGCAGCATCAGGCATCGGATATTCACGTCTTTCGGGTAATCCGTATACAGAGGTCGGAAGTTCTTCCTTTTCTGCATAACTTAATCTGTCACTCATGGTTCCTCCCATATCAAAGATGTTCCGAGTATAGGAGTTGAGCGTATTGCCTCAGTATAATTTTGAGCATAAGTGGGCACACAAAAATACAGACCTCAGCCATGTTTCCCTTGACATCCTTTTTGCTCTATACATTCGTAACGTCCATCACGCCCGGACCCAACAACATCATGTCTATGTCTTTGGGCCTCAAGGTCGGATTCAGAAAAACACTTTATTTCAATGCAGGTGTCCTCACAGGATTTTGCATCATTACCCTTCTTTGCGCTTTCTTTTGCGCAAAGCTAAATGAATGGATTCCTGAAATCCGTTTACCCATGTTGGTGCTGGGAACACTTTATCTAATTTGGCTTGCCGTAAAGATTTTGAGAAGTACATACGACACAAAAGCCCTCGAGCCGAAAAAAGGACAAGCCTATCTCTCCGGTTTGTTTCTGCAGTTTGTCAACGTAAAAGTAATGGTGTCTGCCATCGTCTCCATCCAAATGTTTGTACTTCCCTACTATCAAAGTACCGAAGCACTCGCAGCTTTCGCAATTTTCATCGCGATCGCTGGCACTAGCTGTAATTTGGTTTGGTCAGGTTTCGGTTCAGTCGCTTCCAGACTGTTTGCCAATCACACGAAGTTGATAAACACCATCCTGGCAATTTCGTTGGTTTTCTGCGCGGCCGGCTTCTGGTTTTAAAAATCCTATAGCTCTATACCTGAGTTTTTCGATCTTAGTTGTCTCTTTGAAAAATGAGATAGGCAAAAAACTGGACCTTTTGAATTTGCAGTCAGCGAATTTAAACGACCGCTTATCTCAATGCATAACATGGAGCAAAAGCTGACTCTCCCCCAAACCTCTCCTCCCATTTTTTTCTGACAAAAAAGATAAAGTCGGAAGTAATTTGGGTCATTGGACCAGAATCGACAGCCAAAAAGAAGTGAACTGCGATACTTTCACAATCAGGAAAGATTCTCGTCAGCGTACCGTCTTTTAATCCCTCTTCACATAAGTGAAGGGGTATTCCCCACCCGATACCAATTCCATTTCGAACAGCACAAAGGGCAGTTTGAGTTGTATCTACGCCAAATAAGTCTTTCCAATTCAATGCAATCGATTGACCGTTGGAGAAGTAAAGCATTCTCTGCCCACAATTCCAGTTATAGCAAGATACAAGCGTATGTTGTGCAAGATCTTGAGGACAGCTTAGAGGATGTTTTCTTAAGTACTCTGTAGCGGCAACCATTATCGTCGGAATAATTCCGAGATCAGAGCAGTGCCCGGGAGGCCTCTGACCAAAATTAGCAAAGATGGCCACATTAAAACCAAGCTGGTGACTGAGATCTTGAGATTTATTGTCTGTCAATTCAATCTCTGCATCGGGATAATGTAAAGCCTTAAACTCTCCTAAAATTTCCACCATAAAAGGCAGAAGTCCGTTTGACACATTGACTTTCAATAGATCATGAGAGCTCCTATCTCCATTGGCAACCCTGAGAATTTTGTTTGAAAAATCAAGCAAAAACGGAGATAGGCTTTTCAAAGCCAATTCGCCCTTCGAGGTTAATACGCAGCTGTGAGGCAATCTTTTAAACAGATCATAACCTAGCGCCTTCTCAAGCTGCTTGAGCTTATTACTCACAGAAGAAACGTCCAATTCCAATTCTTCTGCTGCTTTGTTCATCGAACCTAACGCCGCAACCCGTTCAACCAAATTCCAGGTGTATAAGTCTGAAAGTCTTTGAAATCGATGATCTTTGGGAAGCATACGGGTTAACCCACATTTGAGATTTTTACATGGTGTCAGCTCACTGACCTTGAAATAATACTAGCGAAACCTTATTCCAACGGAGGAAATATGAATACCAAGCTAACCCTTACTTCCTTATTTCTCGGAGCGGCTTTGGCCTCTTTCGCATTACCTTCAAATGCGTGCTTCACCGTCATTGTCGGAAAAAATCTGTCAAAGACAGGTGAAATTATGGTTGGTCATAATGAGGATAATGAAAACCGCATTATGAGCAATCAATACTACGTGCCGCCGATGAAACACAAAAAAGGCGAATTACTGAATTTTGAAGCCTCTGCGGCAAAAATCCCTCAGGTAGAAAAAACCAACGGCTATTGGTGGGAACAGACACTTCATCCGGCAGGTTATTCCTACTCAGATGGCTTTTTTAATGATCACGGAGTGTTAATCACCTCAAACAATTGCAATTTAACAATTGAAAAAGACGAAAAAACCACGGACGGAGGTATCGGTTACGGTATCCGCAGAATTTTGGCCGAACGTGCTACTTCTGCTAGAGACGGCGTGAATTTAGCTATTCAACTCGTTAGTAAATACGGGTATCGTCATCAAGGTCGCACCTACACTATTGCGGATAAAAATGAAGCTTGGCAATTGGCTCTCTTGAAAGGCGGACGTTATTTGGCCCGCAAAGTTGGTGATAATGAAGTGACTTTGATGAGTAATGCCTTTTCTCTCGGAAAGGTTGATCTCAACGATAAAAACAACGTCATCTACTCCCCTGACTTAGTGACTCACGCCATCGAAAAAGGCACTTACAAGCCTGCAAAAGCTGGTGATTATTCAGATTTCAATTTCCGTAACGCCTACCAACTCCCTGAAAGAATTAACGCTGACAGAAATACCTACCGCGTTCGTACAGGTTTGCTCAAGCTAACAGGAAAGAAGGTTGATGATCCGCTTCAATTCCCGACAGCAATCAAACTTGACCGAAAACTTTCTGTCGGTGATGTGAGAGAGATCCTTCGTCAGACTAATCCTTGGGATGAGAGAAAATCCGGTTGGTATCACGAATACTTTAAAGATCCTTCCAATGGCGGAACATTTGACAGTGCCGTTTACGTCCTTCGTAAAGATCCAAGGACTTCTTACACCTGGAGAACTTCCGGACGGCCGGATTCACAATTCTCCTATCCTCAATTCATGTTGGCAGGACCGGCTTCCGGTCAATCTTATCTGACTGTTGAGCAAGGAAAAGAAGCACAGTTCAGAAGCACACCAGACCAATTCAACTACAGTCCTAACCGTACTGTATTTACTTTCATCAACCATCAAAACATTCTCGATTGGAACCAAAAAGAACTTAAAGCTTTCCCGGCAAAACAGAAGGCATTTGAGGATCGAATGAACAAGGATTTCCAAACAGCTTTGACTCGAGCAGACAAGATGATCCCTGTTTCTGAAGACAAAGCAATGGAAAAGATGCGTGAGTTCAATGCAGACAGTTTTAACAGAGCACTCGGTGCGACTGCGGCAGAGCTAGATCGGAACAACAAATACACTATTATCATAGGAGCCAACGAGTTACCCCTCGGAGGAGAAGGAACAGTGAAAGTTACGCTTCTTTCTTCCAAGGGCTTTGATGCTACTAAGCTTGATAAATCGAAGACATATTTTGGAGACGGATACCCAGATAATAGTATCCACTACAACAACAAGCGCGCACAGCCTAAAGCCGTTGAATTTATTGATGTCAACGGGGATAAGCTAAAGGATGCTGTTATTGAATTCCCCATCAAAGGGGCAACAGAATACACCTTCCCGAACGTACTCACTCAGCTTTACTTATGGAGCGTAGTCGACGGAAAACCGGTTGTAGCGTTCGATACGGTTAAGATCAAAAAATAACCTTAGAAATAATTAGATAAAACCTAAACTTAACAGGAACTGAGTGACCTCTTGGCCGGCAACGCCCAGGAGGTCTTTTTGTCCTCAGTTAAATTATCTTAGTGTAGATATGCGGCGATTGAGCAAAATAATTGAAGATAAATATGGTGCAATTAAAGTTCACGTTTGATAGTTGACTGTCCTATTTTTTGGCTTTGTGTGAAACAGAAAAAAGAGGACGGTTTTTAGTCGTCCTCTCATTAACTAGTGGAAGCCGATCTTCTGCTTAGTTTTGTTTCTGCGGCAAGATCTTCTTCATATTCCACAGAGTGGCAAATGCCGGCGCCATATCGACGTCAATCAGCTTGCGCTGGAGATTTAAGAGATCTCGATAAAGTTTGGTGTTTTCTGCGCGCGGTTGGTAAGACTGATCGATCTGTAGAATCTTCGAAAGTTCAAGAATGATTTCCGGAACGTCTTTAACGGCATAAGCCGCAAAGATGCAGTTCGTCACCACGGCGCCGCCCGCATTCTTATAACGAACGACTTCGGCGTCGAGCATGTCGGACTTGATTTGGTTCCAGAGCGAGCTGCGGCTTCCGCCTTCGGCAACCGTCAAACGCTGAAGGTCAACACCGGCAGAACGGTACAGATCGCAAATTTCCATGTAGTCAAAGCCGATAGATTCCAAAACCGAACGCCACATTACGGACTGGTCGTCATCGAGCGTCAAACCCAGGAAGCAGCCGCACTTCTTGTTGTTGATGTCTTGGCCTCCGGTGAGGTACGGAAGGAACAAAACACCGTTAGAGCCTACCGGGATTTGGGCAGCACGATCATTCAAATCGTTGTAATAAACCGCGTCATTGGCCTTGTGGCAGACATTGTCTTTGAACCAGCGCAGAGCTAATCCGCCGGTACGAATCGTGCCCCAATAGAAATAAGTGTCGGGAAGAGAACCGGAATTAAAGATAAGGTTGTTACCCTTCTTGCTTAATTCAGGAATGATGCCTTTCGTCGAAACACAGAACATCGCGCAGGTACCGGCAACGTCAACGCCCTTACCTGCTTCGTAGTTGCCGCAGCCGATCATAGACTGCATGGTGTCTCCGGCGCCGGCACAAATCGGTGTGCCTTCGGGCAAGCCCGTCTTTTCAGACATTGCTTTGGTGAGACCGCCGATAATGTCCCAAGGCTTCAGAATACGCGGCATGTATTTTTCGCTGATGCCGAGAATTTCGAGCTGTTCCTTCGACCATTCTTTCTTCATGACGTTATAGCCGAGGCCCCAGCCGGACATGGCGCCCCAGTCGATGAAGGCATCTTTGCCTTTTAATCCGGCCAAGTGAGAAAGAATGTACGGAGCGTTGTGCATGAACTTAACGCCCTGCTGTTGGAATTTGGTGTTGTTTTTCAGGAACCAGCGGGCAAACATCGCCGGGAACATCGTGCAGGCTTCCGGATTTCCGGTTTCTTTGACCCAGATGTCCAGATTCATGTCGTTGATGAAACGAACATCGTCATCGGTACGTGTGTCGAGGTAATTAATATAGGGCGTGATCGCGTCGCCTTCTTCGTTCACACCGGCGATACCGCAGATAATGCCGTCGCCCATAACCGCACGGACGTCTTTGGGATCGTAGCCGAGGGCTTTGATGTCATCGACGCAGCGCTTGATGCAGCGAACCGTAATGTCCAAAAACTCATCCAGGTCCATTTCAACCCAGCCTGCGTGCGGATAACGAAGAATGGTAGGCAGACTCTGAGAAGTGATGCTCTTGAGATTCTCGTCATAGACAGATACCTTAACGCTCTGAGTTCCCGCATCAAAGCCTAAGTAAAGTTTGGACATTACAGACTCCTTCTTATTAATTTCATATGTCTAAATAAAGCCGTCGGCGCGGCGGTCAATTCTTTCCAAAGCATTCAGGCTCAGCGCGCCAGCGAAATCAAGACGACTCCTGTCATCATAGCAAGAACACCCGCCGTCTTTAAAGGCGTAACCTTTTCATGAAGGGCTTTTGCCCCAATAAATAAGGCCAGCATCATGGAAACCTCTCGGGTTGGTGCGACATATGCGAGCGGTGCATAGAGCAAAGCAAACAAAACCAAAAGATATGCGGCCGGATGCGCAATGCCGATGTAAAGTGCATACTTCCAGCGCTTCTTTATGTCTTCTTTAAAACTTTCGCGTCCGGCTTTCTTAGAAAGAATTCCAGGACCGAGAAGCAGAAGTCGGACAGCCATGCCCGGCACGTAATACATCAGAGGTGTCAGTCCGATGAGCTGAATCGCAAAACCGTCCAAACTGGAATAAGAAGCGATAAACACGCCGGTCAATACACCCCAGAACAATCCTTCGGATAAGGAACTCTTGAGCTGCTTGTCTTTTCCCGGCATTGCGAGCAGCACAATGCCTAATAGCACGCAGACAATTCCGGCAAATCCGAGCGGTGCAAGCTTTTCTCCAAAAAGAAAAACCGCCACTAAAACCGTAAACGCAGGACCCGTGCCTCTAGCCGTCGGATAAACGACGGAATAATCCGCCTTCCGATAACCAGTCTGAAGAACAATCGTGTAAATCACATGGAGCACTGCGCTGAGAATAATCAGCAGCCAGAGCTCCAGCGGAAGTGACAAAAGCCTTTTGAAGTCCACCAAATACAGCAAAGGCATGTAAATGAGGAATGCAAAAGTTTCGTACAGCAGAACGAAAGACGACCCGCCCCCGCTCTTCTTAGAAACAAAGTTCCAAGAGGCATGCAGCACGGCCGCGAATAGAACGAGCGCAAGTGCTATGGCATTCATTTGAGGTATTCAATAGGGTCTTTAACACCGTTAGCTTCAAATGCGGCTTTGCGATCAATGCAGGTTCCGCATTCGCCGCAGGCTTTCTCGCCGCCGTCATAGCAGGACCAAGTCAGCTCATAAGGTACTTTTAACTCCAGGCCTTTCGCCACAACCTGAGCTTTGTTCCAGCGGTTCAGCGGTGCACGAAGATAAACCAAGCCATAGGTTCCGATATTGATCGCCTGATCCATTGCATTGTTGAATCCCACAGAGCAATCGGCATAAGCATTGCCGGCTGCGTCGTCCGCATGGGCTCCGATCCAGATTTCGCATTTTTCTTCAGGGAACAAAGATTGCGCCAGTGCGGCGCCTGCTGAAAGCATTAAACCGTTTCTAAACGGCACGTATGTAGAAACTTTGCCCTCGCCGTTTTTAGCAATCTGATCGGCATAACTTTCATGGACGGGCTTTTCTGTACTGTTGGATAACAGCGAACAGTTGCTGAAAGAAAAGATCTGAGTCAGATTAAAAACAACGTGTCTGACACCGTAATAATCCGCGACTTTCTGAGCGCTTTCTAGTTCTTTTGAATGTCTCTGTCCGTATTCAAAGGACAGAGTGACGACGTTTTCTTTGCCTAATTCATGGACGGCCATAGCTAGACATGTCGTGCTGTCAACGCCGCCGCTGCTGAGAACAATGGCTTTCACCGCATTTCCTCTTCTAATTATTAATAGGTGTTTCGTATTCTAATCAGCACAACAGCAGATTTCTTGCCGCAGAAACATTTCAGTCCGCCATAAGGGCGGACTGAAAACACATCTAATTGTTTGATTTATTTAATTTTAAATTGGATTTCAGCTGGGAATCCTCTGACCAAGTCGCCGGCCTTTACTCCTCTGAAAGTGTTTTCTTTATCGACACCGGCTTTGACTGCTTTTTCGATTAAGACTCTGTTGTCGGCCTCGGGTGTCTTGCACATCGCCGTGTTGACTTTAAAGACTGCATCTCCGGCAATCGCATTCACGGTTGCACCGCCTTTAAAGTCGGTAACTACGGCACAAGGCAGCGCTTTTTCAAGTTCAAGCACTGCTCGGCTTCCGGCGTGAACGGCGTTTGTGTTGCCGTAACTTCCGTTGGAATGGCCGCCGGGGCCCGTAATCGATACTTCATAGGTAGCCGCAGAAACTGCCGATGCTGCAAAGGCGCAAACCAACGCTGCTAATAATTTATTCATTTTCTGCCTCCTATTTATACAGCTCTTCGGTTGTGCGATTGGCTTTAGGCGACACCAGCGGCGGAACGACCTTACCGTCAGAGGTGTGGTATCCGGCCGCCATGAGGCCCATCAAAATCATGCGGTAAACCCGCTTGCCTTCATCCTGACCGTTTCCGGGGATACCCCATTCATACCAAGCATGTCCGCCGCCACCGCCGGCATTTGTGCCGACGTTAAAGTTCACGGTCGGGACGCCGACAGCGGCCGGAACATTATCGTTCAGAGAAGCCGCTCGTTCGTTGAGTTTTTCGCGGATATCAATACCTGCCGTGCGAGCAGACTGCCAAAATGCCTGCATGGCCGGATCATCATAATTCTTGCGTTTATGCGCAGGGCGATCGCCGAACCAGACCAGTTCCATCTTCACGGCTTTGGCATCTCCGTTCTTCAGGCCGTACTTTGCGTTTTCTTGTTGGAGGGCTAATGGCTAGCCATTGAATATCTAATCAAACCTATACATACTCAGCTTCCTTAATGACATGGAACCCCTTTG
>ENA-USYV01000729-USYV01000729.1-human-gut-metagenome-genome-assembly--contig:-NODE-729-length-36676-cov-9.550179_pt1 | contig 36676 bp, 41 predicted proteins | sample MGYA00250066_ERZ773514 | MGnify/ENA primary metagenome ERZ773514 (study PRJEB29103, sample SAMN06112049) | human gut metagenome | biome: human gut; feature: ankylosing spondylitis patient; material... | reverse complement strand
ACGCTAAGTGGAATGAGCGGACGCCAGAAGGGAAAAGGCGCAAGCAGATGGCGCAGTTGAATCTGGAAATAGTATTATTCGTCGTAATGATCAATGACCGTCTGGGCGACGGCGACGCGCGTCTGCCGCGTGTCCATTGCCTGCTTTTCAATCGCGCGGTGCGCCTGCTCCTCCGTCAGTCCGCGATACTGAATCAGCAGACATTTCGCGCGGTCAACCACGCGCACATCCGCCAGCTTCTTCTCCAGCTTCGCTTTTTCGGCGCAGACCGTCATCAGCCGATTTCGCAGCACCGCCGCATAGCGAATCGCCTGATCGAACAACGGGCGCGCAACAGGCTTGGCGACAACGAAGACCCCGTAATTCTCCAGCTGTGCCTGCACTTGGTCAGCCAATTCCGCTTTGACGAGCATCAGCACGCTGGTTGCCGTGTGCGACGCGGCGTCAATCGCCAAATCAATGCCGCTTTCGTCGCTAAGCGGCGTGTTGATGACAAGCAGCGGCCAGTCATCCTCGCCCAGCGCGCGGCGGGTTTCCGCACCGCTCATGCACATGCGCGGCGGCGGGTTTGTGCCGGGCGGCAGCAGGGTTTGGAGCAGCATCCGACTCTTCTCCGTGCTGCCCGCCAACAGGATTTGTTCCTGCATGGTGATTCCTCCCCTGCCTTCTCAGATGGTGCGCAAATGCTGCTGGAAGACCGCGTTTGCGTCCGCCTCAAAGCGCGCCGCCGTCTTTTTTTTCTCCGCCAGATACGCGTCTATGACGTTTTCCGGCAGCACCTCGCGGATGAAGGCGCTCTTTTCCGCCAGCGAAATCGCCTCTTCCAACGATTCCGGCAGACTGCCGGAATCATCAAGCGGGGCTTGCAGCGGCGTCACCTCGGTGATGCCCTCCATGGCCGCCGCCAGCACCAGCGCGAACGCCAGATACGGGTTGCAGGCAGGATCGGGCGAACGAAGCTCCATGCGACCCGCGCCGGGATGCGCCGCTGGAATGCGCACAAGCTGACTGCGGTTGCCGAACGACCAGTTGATGCGCTTCGGGGCTTCCCAGCAGCCGAGGCGCTGATAGCTGGACGGCAGCGGATTCAGGAACAGGCTGATTTCGCGGATTCGGCCGAGGATGCCTGCGATGGCATGCTGCGCGTCAAGAGACAGCTGCCCGTCCTGCTGCTCGAAGATGTTGATGCCGCCGTGCTCGATGGAGAGGTTGATATGCAGCCCATTGCCGCTTTCGTCGCGCAGAGGCTTGGGCAGGAACGACGCGCACAGCCCGTACTGGTTGGCAATCGTGCGCACGGTCGTCTTGAAGGACATGGCGTTATCCGCCGCCTTGAGCGCACCCGCGTACTGGAAATCAATCTCGTTCTGCCCCGGTCCATGCTCGTGGTGGCTGCTTTCAGGGATGATGCCCATGTTTTCCAGCGTCAGGCAGATGTCCCGGCGGACGTTCTCGCCCTTGTCCAGCGGCGACACGTCCATGTAGCCGGCGCAGTCCTGCGGGTGCAGGGTAACCTCCCCCGCGTCGTCGGATTGGAAGAGGTAGAACTCGTACTCCGTGCCGATTTGGAACGTCAGCCCCAGCGATTTCGCCTTTTCGACCTGCTGGCGGAGGATACTCCGGCTATACCCGGTAAAGAGCGTACCGTCAGGCAGGAGGCAGTCGCACATCATGCGGGCGACGCGCCCCGTCTGCGGACGCCACGGCAAGAGGGTGATGGTCTTGGGGTCAGGGCGCAGGAACAGCTCGCTATGGCTGATATCGCAGAAGCCCTTGACCGCCGACGCATCGAAGGAGACGCTGCCGCTGAGTGCCCGGTGAAGCTGCGTGGGCATGATGGAGATGTTTTTGAGCGTGCCGAACAAATCGACGAATGCCAAACGGATAAATTTGACGTCGTTTTCTTCGACGAAGTCAAGGACTTCCTGTTCAGTCATAGGGGGAACCTCCTTGTTTCGCGCAGAGTGCGCATGGTGGTTGGGAGATTGGCTTGATGATTCTAATGGACTTGATTTTGCTTGTTGCGCAGGGATTTCGCTCCTGCGGGAGCGACCAGAGGGCTTTGCGGTCGCCCTCTGGACTGCTTCGCCCGCCCTCCGGAAGTTACTGATCGGTTATGTTAGTTATTTTTTTTGGGGACTAATAGTACACAAGCCATAACAACTTTCGCCAAAATCAAGTAACATGGGAGGGTACGAGCCGAAGGTTTCCAAAGGGCGACCGGAAAGCCCTTTGGTCGCCTCCGCAGAGGCGAACCCCCTGCGACAGTCATGCACTGCCATGTGAAATGGCGTCAGTTGGTCACATACATGGAGCGATACGGATTCGCGCTGTCCGGCACAAGGACAACGAAGCGGTCAGCGAGAATCGCCTCCGCATCCTTGCCGAACTTTTCCGCGAACTGCCGCACGAACGGTGCGATTTCCGCCTTTTCCGCATCGTCGGCTTCGTGGGACAGCACCTGCGCGGGAATGTCGAACGGCATATCGCAGTCGGTGCGCAGGAATATCTTGCCGCCATGCATTCCGGCAGCGGGGAAACGTCCGACGGGGGCGTGGTCGCGCGTGTTCAAGCCAAGGACGATGATGTAGCCGCCCGCCTGATATTCGCCGAGGAACGAACCCGCTTCGCCGCCAACGACAAGCACGGGAATGTGCGTCTGGTACGCCTTCATGTGGATACCCGCGCGGTAGCCGACGTTCCCCTCGATGAGAATCGTGCCGCCGCGCATGGCATAGCCCGTCGCGTCGCCGCAGTGACCGTGGATGGTCAGCGTACCGCTGTTCATGGTATCGCCGGTGGCGTCCTGCGCATTGCCGAGGACTTCGACGTCGCAGCCGTCCAGATAGCAGCACAGCGCATTGCCCGGAATGCCGTGAATCGTCACTTTTTTGCCGGACAGCCCAGAGCAAATATACCGCTGTCCGCACACGTTGTCAAGCTCGATTTCCGCGTCCGGACAGGTGTTGATTTCCTCGTTCAGCTCGCGGAAGTGCTTGTCGCCCGCTACGATTCTCACAGTCTGCTCCCTCCCATCAGCGTCGCCCGATCGCGGCGGGAGAACGCCATCAATTGCGGCTTATCCAGCATGAGTTCAAAGTCGATGCTGGAAAGCGGCGTTTTCTCGCGGATCAGCGCCGTATAAATGCCCGCGCGCGCCACGTTGCCCACGAGGATGTACCCCATCAGGCGGTCGTCCTTCGTGCAGAGGCGCTTGTAGCTGCCGTTTTCGCGGATGATGTGGTCGTCGCCCGTCATCGTGCCCGCGGTAATCATGTGCATGCCAAACATGCCCATCGCGTTCATCGGGATGGCGTTGAAGCTCTTGCCGCTCTTTTCTGCCATCGCCAAGCCGCAGATTTCGCCCTGCTGCGTCGCGTTCGGCAGCAGCGCCAGCACACGCTCGGTGTCGGTCGTCACATCGAAAGACTTTGCGCAGTCGCCCGCAGCGAAAATGTCCGGAATGTCCGTCTCGCCCTGCGCGTTGGTGTGGATGCCGCGCGCCGCGTCCAGACCGAGTCTTTGCGCCAGCTCCGTCGCAGGACGCACGCCCACCGCCATCACCAGCTCGTCAAATTCGACCTCTTTGCCGCTCTGCATGATGGCCTTGCCCGGCTCGAACCGCGCGGCGCTGTCGCCCAGCAGGAATGTCACATCCTGCGCTTCGCAGTGCTTCTGCACCATTTGCGCAGCTTCCGCGTCCAGAATCGACGGGAGCACCTGCTTCGCCAAATCGCAGACGGTCACGCTCGCCACGCGGTCGCGGATGCCCTCCAGACACTTCATGCCAATCAAGCCCGCGCCGACAATCAGTACGCGCGTATTTTTCGTCAGGCAGTCCGCCAGTTCATGCGCGTCCCTGAGCGTCATGAACGTGTGATAATGTACGCTTTCCAGCCCCGGAATCGGCGGCACCAACGGCTTCGCGCCCGTCGCCAGCAGCAGCTTGTCATAGGGGTACACGTTGCCGTCCGAACCCGTAACGGTCTTTTCGTCCTTGTCAATCGACACCGCCGCCACGCCGGCGCGGAAATCCACTCGGTTGCGCGCGTAGAAATCCGCCGGCTTGTAGCGCATTCTGGTTTCGTCCGTCTTGCCGCAGAGCAGGTAGGAAATCAGCGGGCGGGAGTAGGTAAATTCGTCTTCCTTGGACAGCAGGGTGATTTCGCCCGCGTCATCTGCGCGCCGGATGGTTTCCGCCGCCGTGGCCGCCGCAGGCCCGTTGCCGATAATCACATACTTCACGCTCTTCTCACCTCTCCTCGTAGACAATCGCCTGATTCGGGCAGTTCTTGACGCACAGCGGCTCACCCGCGCCGTTCTTGGTGCACAGCTCGCACTTCTGCATGACGCGCCCTGTCTCGTCCGGCTCAATTGCGCCGTAAGGGCAGGACAGAATGCAGGTAAAGCAGCCGACGCACTTGTTCTCGTCGATGACGATCATGCCGTTTTGCCGCGTCAGCGCCCCGGTGATGCAGCCCTTGACGCACAGTGGGTCAGCGCAGTGGCGGCAGTTGACGGCGAAGTGGACGCCGTTCGCGCCCTCCTCAATGTGAATGCGCGGATGAATGCGGATGTTTTTGAGCGCCTTGACCATGTCGCTCTTGCCGGAATTGGCGAACGCGCAGTAATATTCGCACAGATGGCAGCCCAGACACCATTTCTCGTTGACGTAGATTCTCTTCATGCCGCTCACTCTCCCGCATGTTTGACGCCGAGGATTTCAAGCTCCTTCTCGTTCAGCCCGACGCCGCGCAGCATCAAGCGGTTGCCGCGCAGGGCTTCGATGGAGTTGATGCCCATGCCGCCCATCATTTCCTTAATTTCGTGGTTCCACGCTGTGATGAGGTTGACCAGCCGCTGGCAGCCCATGTCGGGGTTCAGGCGCTGGGTCAATTCCGGAATCTGCGTGGCGATGCCCCAGTTGCAGCGCCCCGTCTGGCAGGAGCGGCACAGGTGACAGCCCAGCGCCATCAGCGCCGAGGTGGCGATATACACCGCGTCCGCGCCGAGGGCAATCGCCTTGACGACGTCCGCGCTGGAACGAATCGATCCGCCGACGACGAGGCTAACGCGGTCGCGGATGCCCTCCTGCCGCAGTCTCGTATCCACCGCAGCCAGCGCCAGTTCAATCGGGATGCCGACGTTATCGCGGATGCGGGTCGGCGCAGCGCCCGTGCCGCCACGGAAGCCGTCGATGGCGATGATGTCCGCGCCGGAACGCGCAATGCCGGACGCAATCGCCGCGACGTTATGCACCGCCGCAATCTTGACGATGACAGGCTTGGTGTACCGCGATGCTTCCTTGAGCGAGAAAACCAGCTGGCGCAAATCCTCGATGGAGTAGATATCATGGTGCGGCGCGGGGGAAATGGCGTCCGAGCCTTCGGGAATCATGCGCGTTTTGGCAATATCTGCCACAATCTTCCTGCCCGGCAGATGACCGCCAATGCCCGGCTTTGCGCCCTGCCCCATCTTGATTTCAATCGCCGCGCCCGCGTTCAGGTAATCGTGATTCACGCCGAAGCGCCCCGACGCGACCTGCACAATCGTGTGTTCGCCGTATTTGTAGAAATCCTGATGCAAGCCGCCCTCGCCGGTGTTGTAGTACGTTCCGAGCTTCTCCGCCGCACGCGCAAGGGACTCATGCGCGTTATAGCTAATCGAGCCGTAAGACATGGCGGAGAACATAATCGGCACTTCGAGCTTGAGCTGGGGCGGCGTGTCGTCAATGAGCTTGCCGTCCTTGTCGCGGCGGATGCCTTCAGGACGGCTGCCGAGGTAGACGCGCGTCTCCATCGGCTCACGCAGCGGGTCAATGGACGGGTTCGTGACCTGCGAGGCGTTAATCAGCAGCTTATCCCAGTAGACAGGCAGCGGCGCGGGATTGCCCATCGCGGACAAGAGCACGCCGCCCGACTGCGCCTGACGGTAGATTTCCGTCATCGCCTGCGCGGTGTAGTTGACGTTATCCTTGAATGTGTTGTCGGTCTTGACGATTTTCAGCGCGCGGGTCGGGCAGAGCGACACGCAGCGCTGGCAGTTGACGCACGCGCTTTCGTCGGAAATCATCAGCCCCAGTTCCGCGTCGTACTGATGCACCTTGTTGGCGCATTGGCGTTCGCAGACGCGGCAGGTGATGCAGCGGTCCTGGTTGCGCACCACCTCATACGCGGGATAGAAAAAATCCACAGCCATCAGGCGCGACCCCCTTCCGTGGTAAAGATGACAGGCTGACCGCCGCGCGGCGCCCAGACGTTCGTAACATCCGGGGCAATGCGGCGAATCGCACATTCTTCGCTGGCGACATACGCCATGTCTTCCGTCTCCGCGACGACCATCGACCGCAGCTTCAAACGGTCATTGAGCGCCATCATTCCGCCGGTGAAACCGACGAGGATAGAGAACGGCCCGTTGATGAGCATCGACGGAAAACGCTGGCGCAAAAGCAGCATCCGCCGCTTCTCGTCCTCCGGCATGTGCTCAATCGTCGACCAGAACGGCGCCGCCAGCACCCTCGCCGCTTCCGAATACGTCAAGCCCTGCTTGCGCACGAGGTAGTCAATCATGTACGCAATAACCTCGGTATCGGTCATCAGCGTGCAGGTGTAGCCGTACATCTCCATGCAGCGGCGGTTCGCGTCGTAGGAGGAGATTTCGCCGTTGTGGACGACGGACACGTCCAGCAGCGTGAACGGGTGCGCGCCGCCCCACCAGCCGGGGGTGTTCGTCGGATAGCGCCCGTGCGCCGTCCAGCACGTCGCGGCGTATTCCTCCAAGCGGAAGAAGCGCCCCATGTCCTCCGGGTAGCCAACGCCCTTGAAGACGCCCATGTTCTTGCCGGAGGAGAAAATGAACGCGCCGGGGATGTTGACGTTGACGTGCAGCACATGCGCCGCCGTGAACGCATCCTCATCCATCGCCTCTTCCTGACAGCGCCACGCCTTCGGGGTGACGAAGTAGCGCCAGATAATCGGCGGATCGGTGATTTCGCGCATCGGGCGCGTCGGCATGACGGACATGCTGTGAATATCGAAGAAGCGCTTCAGGTAATGCTCGCAGTCATCCCGCGCGGACTCATTGTCGTAGAACATATGGAAGGCATAGCAGTCCGCAAAATCAGGATAAATGCCATACCCCGCGAAGCCGCCGCCCAACCCGTTGGAGCGGTCGTGCATGGGTTCCATCGCGCGGATGATGGTATCGCCGCCGATTTTGCCGCCCTTCTTGTGGAAAATGCCCGCGATGGCGCACCCGCTGGGAATGCGCACCTCCCCTTCCATCGGATTGCGTGTGCCGAAAAGGGATGAATCCCGCGTATCAATCATGGCTGAAACCTCCTTCGAGTTGTCTTTCCGGCGCTTGTGCTGTCTGCCGAAAAGAGATGCAAAAAGGCGCTCATGCCGCGCACAGGGCATACTCCGTCTGCAACATGCAGGGAGCATTCCCATCCGCGTGGCATGAACGCCGTTGTTCACCACATGCTCGATTGTACAGGATTCGCGCTGTTCCGTCAAGGTATTTCGCTGTTCTTTCCATGTTTTTATGCAGATTTTGATGGTTTTCAGCGAATTTTCGCAGCGAATTGCAAGTTTGCTATGTCTAACCGTCATTCATAGCAGCGGCAGTTCTGCCAATCACGCCTGTTCTAAACTGCGATTTTCCCTCATATTCCCTCCATCGGAGGTGAACCCAGCATGACAGACTTGGAACTTTTTGCGCGTCTCATCCAGTGCGAAGCCGGCGGCGAAGGTGACAACGGCATGAAAGCCGTCGCGAGCGTGGTCATGAACCGTGTCCGCACCAGCGTCGGGGAATACGGGCGCTACAATACCATCCCCGCCGTCATCTATCAGGACGGTCAGTTCAACTGCGTCCGCACACGGCTATCCGGCCGGACGAACCTGCAAAACGTCTACAATATGAATCCGACAAACGTTCACTACGAAATTGCGGAATGGGCGATGGCGGGCGGGCGGCTGGCGAATCTCTGGGAAGCGCTTTGGTTCTTCAACCCGTATTCTTCGACATGTCCGAACAATTTTCCATCGAGCGTGGGGTATTTTCAAATCCGCATTGGCAATCACTGCTTTTACAATCCAGCGCCGTCGTATGCCAATACCTGATGGCAAAACCGCCCTCGCCGTCCGCGGCGTTGCAAGGCGCATTCCCTCCCGGAAAGATTGCAGACGCAAAACCTTCTAATTCCGCAACTGAATCCACCCCTCCCTTGACGCGCGGGCGGCATCGTGCTATGCTGATGATGTATACGCAAGGAGGGACGTACTTTCATGACACGCGCACGCGGCAGGGATGCCGACATGACGCAGGGCAATATTCTGCGGCAATATATTGATTTCGCGCTGCCGCTGACCGTCGGGCTGCTCTTCCAGCAGCTGTACAGCGCGGTGGACAGCATCGTGGTAGGCAATTTCGTTGGGGAAACGGCGCTGGGGGCAGTCGGTTCAACGGGCAACATTATTAACATGCTCATCGGCGTATGCAACGGTCTGTCGCTTGGCGCCGGGGCAGTCATCAGTCAGGCGTACGGCGCGAAAAACCATGAGCGCATCAGCAAAGCGGTGCATACGACGATGCTGATGACGTTCCTGCTGTGCATCGTGGCGACGGCAGTCGGCGTGGCAATTGTAAAGCCAAGTTTGCAGCTGATGCGCACGCCGGATTCCATGCTGGTGGAAGCAACCGAGTACCTGACCATCTACTTTGCAGGCATTGCGGGACTGCTGATTTACAACATGGGCAGCGCGATTCTGCGCGCCGTGGGCGACTCGCGGCGGCCGCTGTATTTTCTCGTTTTCTCCGCGGTCGTCAACACCGTGCTGGACCTGCTGTTCGTCATCTGCTTCCACATGGGTGTGGCAGGTGTGGCGTATGCAACGATTATCGCACAGGCGGCAAGCGCGGTGCTCGTGCTGTATGTGCTGACGAAGGAGAAAGCATCCTTCGGGCTGCAGTGGAACAAGCTGCACATCGACGGGCGGACGATGAAGGAAATCCTGCTGATTGGCCTGCCCGCGAGCATCCAGCAGGGTCTGACCTCGTTCTCGAACGTGTTCGTACAGGCGTACATCAACGACCTTGGCGACCTGAGCGCATCGGGCTGGGCGGCGTACAACCGCATCGACATGTTCCTGATGGTGCCCACGACGGCAATTGGGCAGGCCTCGACGACATTCGTGGCGCAGAACTGGGGCGCGCAGCAGCCGGAGCGCGCGCGCAAAGGCGTTCGCACAGGCATCCTGCTGTCGCTGGGGTGCATGGGCGTGTGCGCTGTCGGCGTGATACTGCTGGCGCGCCCGCTGCTGTCGATTATTTCCCCGTCGGAGGCGGTCATTTCCTTCGGGGCGCGCTTCCTGTATATTATCACGCCCTTCTACCTTGTCATTTCGTTCAACCAGATGTACGCGGGCGCACTGCGCGGCATCGGCGAATCGGTAATTCCGACGGTTATCATGCTGTTCTCGTTTGTCGTGTTCCGCCAAATCTACCTTTATCTCGCCACAACGATGATTGCGGATGAACAGCTGCGCTTCGTCATTGTTGCGCTGGCGTACCCGGTAGGATGGATGCTCTGCTCTGCGCTGGAGGCGATTGCCTACCACCGCAGCCGGCTGTTCCATCCGGCGCTGAAGAAGGCGGAAGCGTAAGTAATTCGGAATTCGGAATGAGCAATTGCCGGATAAAAAGCTATCCAGCATATCAAAAGACGGCACTGTCCCACCTGTTTTCAGGAAAGGCAGTGCCGTCTTTATGTTAAATTTTCCAGCTGCGGATGCGCTCGACCGCCTGTTCCGTCTTTTCCAGCGTGTTGAACGCGGTCAGGCGGAAGTAACCCTCGCCGCTCGGTCCGAAGCCCGAACCCGGCGTGCCCACGATGTGGCATTCATCCAGCAGGCGATCAAAGAACGTCCAGCTGTCCATGCCTGCCGGAACTTTCAGCCAGATATACGGCGCATCCACCCCGCCAAACACGGTGATGCCCGCTGCCGTCAGCCCCTCGCGGATAATCTTGGCGTTGCGCATGTAGTAGGCAATCGTCTCCTGAATCTGCTTCTGCCCTTCCTCGGTGTACACCGCCGCAGCAGCGCGCTGCACGGGGTAGCTGACGCCGTTGAACTTGGTGGACATGCGGCGCTTCCACAGCGCGTTCATCTCCACCGGCTCTCCCTTGGCATTCAGCCCCTTCACCGCGTGCGGAACAACCGTGTAGCCGCAGCGCGTGCCCGTGAATCCCGCCGTCTTGGAGAAGGAATTGCACTCGATGGCGCACTCCTTCGCGCCGTCAATCTCGTAGATAGACAGCGGAATATCCGGCGTGGACACGAACGCGCGGTATGCCGCATCGTAGATAATCAGCGCGCCGTTCTCGCGGGCGTAGTTCACCCACTTCGTCAGCTGCTCGCGGTTCAGCACCGTTCCAGTCGGGTTGTTGGGGTAGCAGAGGTAAATCACATCCACAGGCTTGTCCGGCAGCGCGGGCACGAAGCCGTTTTCGGCGTTGCAGGGCAGGTAGACCAGCCGATCCCACTTACCGTCTGAATACTCGCCAGCGCGGCCCGCCATGGCGTTGGAATCGACATACACCGGGTACACCGGGTCGGTGACGGCAATCACCGCATCGGCGCTGAACAGCTCCTGAATGTTGCCCACGTCGCACTTCGCGCCGTCGGAAATGAACACCTCGTCGAAATCAACTTGCACGCCGCGGCTGGCATAATCATGCTCGCGGATGGCGTTGACGAGGAAGTCATAGCCGTAATCCGGGCCGTAGCCGTGGAATGTCTCCTGCACGCCCATTTCGCTGACCGCCTTGTGCATCGCTTCGATGACGGCGGGTGCCAGCGGGCGGGTGACGTCGCCGATGCCCAGGCGGATGATGTCCGCATCGGGATGCGCGGCGCTGTACGCCTTCACACGGCGAGCGATTTCCGCAAACAGGTACGACCCCGGCAGGCGGGTAAAATAATCGTTGATATGAAACATAGCTATCTACCTTTCTACATATTATATTATATAGGGATATGCCCCGGGTTTTACTCTTCCAGCCACTCGCCGTCAAAGACGAACTGTGCTGGTCCTTCTTGATAGACGTGACCGTCGTCGGGTGACCAGTCCAGCGTCAACGAGCCGCCAAGCAAATCCATCACAACATGGCGGTCGGCGCGGCCCGTCATCACCGCCGCGACAATCGATGCACACGCGCCCGTGCCGCACGCCAGCGTCTCGCCCGCGCCGCGCTCCCACACGCGCATCCGCAGGTGATCGCGGGAGACAACCTGCACAAACTCGACATTCGCGCGCTGCGGGAAAATCGCGTTGTTCTCCAGCAGCGGGCCAATCTGTTCCAAATCCACATAATCCGGGTCACGGACGAAAATCACACAGTGCGGATTGCCCATCGACACGCAGTGGATTTCGTACGTCGCGCTGCCGACATTCAGCCGATGCCCCATGACGACCTCGCCCGGCAAATCCACCGGGATTTTGGGCGGAAACAGTTCCGGCATTCCCATATCGACGCGTACCGTCTGGACTTTTCCGTCTTTGACGTTCAGGTTCAGGATTTTCAGCCCCGAATCCGTCATCAGGCTGACCGTCGTCTTGTCCGTCAAGCCGCGGTCGTAGACATACTTGCCGATGCAGCGCGCGCCGTTGCCGCACATGCCGCCGTTCGAGCCATCGGCGTTGTACATCTTCATCTCAAAATCCGCCACGTCCGACGGGCAGATCAGAATCAGTCCGTCGCTGCCGACCCCGTAATGGCGGCGGCTCATCTGTTTCGCCAGCTCTGACGGGTTCTCCACATGCTCCTCAAAGCAGTTGACATACACATAGTCATTGCCGATGCCCTGCATCTTTGTGAATCGCATTCGTCCCCGACCTCCCTGTTCTGTGATGTTCCCTATTATATCGGATTTTTCCCGGTTCGTAAAGGGATTCAGGGAAAAAAGCCGGAAAAAGCGCAGTGGTCGATTATCGCCCAGCGCGTACAATGGGCTTTCTGTCAAAAAAAGTGCGATTTTTTCTCATTTTCCTATTGACAACGTTTCCGGTCTGTGGTATGATACAGGCAGTTGGAAACGTTACCGACACCGTTTCCTATCAATGACCGCCATTGGAAGCAGGAAGGAGCGCTGCGGTTGAAAATCTACACCATCCGCGATATTGCGCGACTTTCCGGCGTCAGTGTCACGACCGTTTCCCGCGTGCTGAATCACCGGCCGGATGTGAATCCGCAGACACGCGAAAAGGTTGAGCAGGTCATGGCGGAATGTCATTTTGTCGGCAACGCCAACGCGCGCAGTCTCAAGCAGGCGGATACGGAAACCATCGCGCTGATTCTGCGCGGCAGAGAAAACCCGTTCCTGAATTCGCTTGCAGAGGCGATGCTTCAATACACGCACGGTCTGACACCCGCCTTTCTGACCGAGTTCATCGACGAGAAAGCGGACGAATTCCAAACCGCCGTGCAGCTCTGGCACGAAAAGCGCGTCAACGGCTTCATCTTTGTGGGCAGCCGCATCGACGAGCGCGCACAGGTGCTGGAGGGAATGGATTTGCCCATGGTCTTCGCAACTGTCAACGCAGACAAAACTGCGCTTCCCCGCGCCGCCAGCGTCTTTATCGACGACCGGCGCATGGGTTACGAGGCCATGCGGGTGCTGCTGAACGCGGGGCATCGGAAAATCGCTGTTTTCGGCGGTGCACGCGTCGGCGACGACTCCTTCGCGCTCCGTTACGCGGGCGCTATGGCAGCCATGCAGGAGGCAGGCGTGCCGTTTGAGGATAAGCGTTTCATCGAGACGCGCTTTTCGCTCAAGGGCGCTTACGACACTACCCGCGCCTTTTTCGCCACGCAAAGCGACACCACCGCCGTCTTCTGCATGTCCGACACCGTCGCAATGGGCGTCATCCGCGCTTTGACAGACATGGGGCGGCGCGTTCCGGAGGATGTGGGCGTCATCGGCTTTGACGGCATCGAGATGAGCAAATTCTTCGTGCCGCGGATAACGACCATCGAGCAGCCCATCGACGAAATCGCCCGCGAGAGCGTCCGCGTTCTGATGGACATGCTGGAAAACGGACGGCCGCCGCGCCACATCGTCGTTCCGGCGAAGGTGCAAATGCGCGAATCCGTCTGATAAGGACATAGCAGACCGCTTTTGCGGTCATACTGCATTCGGTATTCTCAGCGAAAAGCTGTGTGATACATAAAACTGTCATCCGCGCGGCGGAAAGCCGTGTGAGATAGAAAAGAGGAGGTACTTCCCTATGAAAAAGCTGCTGGCAATGGTTCTGGCTGCTGTAATGGTGCTGTCTCTGTGCAGCTGCGCGACCGCTGAGGAGACGGTTGCCCTGCGTGTGTGGGTTGGCGATAACGCCGACCTGCCGTGGATCAACGGTGTGATTGAGAACTTCAAGGCTGCGCATCCCGAAAAGACCTACGACATCTCCGTGGATATTCAGGCTGAGGGCGACTGCTCCAAGCGCGTCCTGAACGACACCGAGGCCGCCGCGGACGTGTTCACCTTCGCGGACGACCAGTTCAACTCCCTGATGAACGCCGAGGCGCTTCAGCAGGTCATGGTTGATGCGGACGAGATCATCGCGGCGAACGGCGGCGCGAATGCCGGCGCTGTGCAGGCATCCACCGGTGCGGACGGCAACCTCTACGCCTATCCGGCAACTGCCGACAACGGCTACTTCATGTTCTACAATAAGGAATACTTCACCGAGGAAGACGTGCAGACGCTGGACGGCATGCTGGCGAAGGCTGCCGCTGCCGGCAAGTACGTCGGCTTCCCGATGAGCGACGCTTGGTATCTGTACTCCTTCTTCCAGGGCGCTGGTCTGGAAATGCACGTCACTGAGGACGGCGTGACCAACACCTGCAACTGGAACGCGACCGACACCGAAATCACGGGTGTGCAGGTTGTGGAAGCTCTGCTGGCCATCACCTCCAACCCCGGCTTCCGTGAAGCGAACTCCGACCCCTTCGTGGCAGGCGTCAAGGACGGCTCCATCATCGCCGGCGTGTCCGGTACCTGGAACGCGAAGGTTGCTCAGGAAGCGTGGGGCGAAAACTACGCGGCCTGCAAGCTGCCCACCTACACCGTCGCGGGCAAGCAGGTGCAGATGGCTTCCTTCGCTGGCTTCAAGCTGGTTGGCGTGAACCCCTACTCCCAGAATATGTATGACGCGATGCTGTTCGCGGAATTCATGACCAACGAAGAGAACCAGATTTCCCGCTTTGAACTGCGTGGTCAGGGCCCGTCCAACGTGAATGCTGCCGCTTCCGAAAAGGTGCAGGCTGCTCCCGCAATTGCTGCGCTGGCTGCTCAGTCCGCCTTCTCCACCGTGCAGCGCGTTGGCAACAAGTACTGGGATCCCGCCGCTGCGCTGGGCAAGATTCTGGTCAACGGCAATCCTGACGGCATCGAGCTCCAGACCCTGCTGGACAACGCTGTGGCGGGCATCACCGCTGCCGGCGATATGTAATCCGGCTCTGTAGAATTTCTCACAGCCGCTCCGCTTCTTCATTTCAGTTGAGCGGAGCGGCTCTTTTTCTTCCCTGCAAAACATAAGTAAGGAGCGCGGATGCTATGAGTCAGACCAAGGCCAGAAAAAAGCCGGGCGTCGTTCGGTTCTTTGAAGGCATCGCAGAATTTTTCACCAGTACCGTCAAAGCCTTTGTCGAGGGCGATATTTTCGTCAAGCTGTCTGCGCTTCTGTGCGGTACAAGCTGCTTTGCACGCAAGCAGTATTTGAAGGGCTTCTTCATCTGCTTGATTCAGGCAGCCATCATGCTTGTTTTCCCAACCTTCTTCTTCCCCTACATGAGCAAGCTGTCCACCCTGGGCACGGTACAGCAGAAGCGCGTTTTCAATCCGGAGACGATGAAGAACGAGTTCAACGACTACGATAACTCCTTCCTCATCCTGCTCTTCGGCGTTCTGGGCGTTGTGCTGCTGATTACGGCGGTCATCCTGTGGATGCGCAACCTGCGCAACGCACGCGAGGTGGAACTCACCGCCAAGAGCGGCCAGCACGTCAATACCTTCCGCGACGACCTGAACGACGCGCTGGACAAGAAGTTCCACCGCACGCTGCTGACGCTGCCGGTGCTGGGCGTGGTGCTGTTCACCATCATCCCGCTGATTGTCATGATTCTCATCGGCTTTACGAATTATGACCGCAACCACCTGCCCCCGTCGAAGCTGTTCACCTGGGTTGGGCTGGATAACTTCAGCAAGCTCACTGCCCTGACTGCTGACAGCTCGTTCGGCTATGCGTTCACGCGCGTGCTGACGTGGACGCTCGTCTGGGCAGTGCTGGCGACGTTCACCTGCTATATCGGCGGCATCCTGATGGCGATGTTCATCAACAACCGCAACACGAAGGGCAAGAAGTTCTGGCGTACCTGCTTCATGGTCGCGATGGCTGTTCCGCAGTTTGTTTCCCTGCTGCTGGTTCGCAACTTCTTCGCTGATCTGGGCATCGTCAACACCATCTGCAAGAACATCGGTCTGACCGACTGGCTCTATTCCATCGGCGCAATTCCGACAGCGAACTTCATCCCGTTCCTTACCCACCCCGCTTGGGCGCGCCCGATGATTATCCTCATCAACATTTGGGTCGGCATCCCCTACCAGATGCTGATTGCGACCGGCATCCTGATGAACATCCCGACGGAGCTGATTGAGGCGGCAAAGATTGACGGCGCGAACGCATGGCAGTCGTTCAAGTCCATCACCATGCCGTACATTCTCTTCATCACAGGGCCTTCGCTGGTCAACTCGCTGGTGGCAAACATCAATAACTTCAACGTCATCTGGCTGCTCAGCCGCGACGTGTACACCACGTCCGACCAGCTGATGGCGAACGCAAACGCGAACGAAGTTGACCTGCTGGTGACGTGGCTGTACCGCCTGACGCAGGATCAGAGCAACTACAAGATGGCATCGGTCATCGGCATTCTGGTCTTCGTGGTCTGCGCGATTCTGACGCTGGTCGCCTTCAGCCGCATGATTAAGGGCGATAAGGAGGAGAGCTTCCAGTGAGTACGACGAAATATGACCATCTGCCGGAGCAGGAGAAGCACGCGGCATTGGCGCGCGAGGAAGCCGCCATCAAAGCCGAGGCGCTCCGTTACCACGACAAGCACCGCATGACACCCGCGAAGGTTGCCAAGCTAACGGCTCGCCACGTTGTGCTGGCGCTGCTTGCCGCCTTCTGGCTGATTCCGATTCTGTGGCTGGTTGTCACGTCCTTCGGCGTGGACAAGGGGCCGAACATCTCGACGTTCTTCCCCAAGGCGTACACGCTTGACCATTACAAGGCGCTGCTTTCGCCCGACTCGGTCAACCAGTTCCCGCAGTGGATGCTCAACACGTTCATCGTCGCCTGCTTCACCTGCGTCATTTCGACGCTGTTCGTGCTGATGGTGGCGTATGCGATGTCGTGTATGCGCTTCAAGGCGCGCAAGCCGCTGATGAACATCGCCATCATCCTGAACCTCTTCCCCGGCTTCCTGAGCATGATCGCGGTCTACTTCATCATGAAGCAGTTTGGGCTAACCGGCACGCTTACGGGCTTGATTGTCGTGTACAGCGCGGGTTCGGGCATGGGCTACCTGATTGCGAAGGGCTTCTTCGACACGGTGAGCAAGTCCCTGCGCGAATCGGCGTATCTGGAGGGCGCGAATGAATTCACCGTTTTCTGGAAAATCATTCTGCCGCTGTCCAAGCCGATTATCGTCTACACGGTTATCAACTCGTTCCTCGCGCCGTGGATGGACTTCGTGTTTGCTGACCTGATGATGACCAGCGGCACGGCGGTCAACAAGACCGTTGCGCTCGGTTTGTTCGCGATGGTGAACAAGGTCAACCGCAACAACTACTTCGCACAGTTCTGCGCCGGCGGCGTGATTGTTTCCATTCCGATTTCCATTCTCTTCGTCATCATGCAGAAGTTCTACGTCGAAGGCATCACGGGCGGTTCGGTGAAGGGGTAACCAGAGGCTCTGCCTCTGGACTCCGCAAGGGAGTTCCTCCCTTGACCCTTTCGCGCGATTGAGTTGCGCGCAACTTCATACTGTGTCCGCGTGTTTAGCTGTGTATTGCAAGGAGGAGCCTTATGCGCAAGTTTCTTTCGGGTATCCTGTCTCTGCTTCTGCTCATGGGGCTTCTCCCTGCCGCGTATGCAGAAGAACCTGCCCTCGGCGTGACCTACGAAATTTTTGTTGCCTCCTTCCAAGATTCGGGCGGCGATGGCATCGGGGATTTGCAGGGCATCATCGACCGACTGGATTATTTGCAGTCGCTGGGCGTTCGGCAGATTTGGCTCATGCCTATTCATCCCTCCCCCAGCTATCACAAGTACGACGTGCTGGATTACTACGCTGTTGACCCGTCTTACGGCACACTTGATGACTTCGACCGCCTGACCGCCGCCTGCAAGGAGCGCGGCATCCGCGTCATCCTTGATTTGGTGCTGAACCACTCGTCAAGTTCGCATCCGTGGTTCCTCGCCGCGTGCGACGACAAATTCTTCTCCCGCACGGGCAAAACGACCGACTGGTACGTTTTCTACCCGGAGGAAGGGAACGCACGGCACAAAATCAGCGGCTGTTCGTGGTGGTATGAAGGGCAGTTCGGCAGCCACATGCCGGATTTCAACCTTGACAGCGAATCGCTGCGGGCAGAGTTCGCCAAAATCATCACGTTCTGGCAGTCGCATGGCGTGGGCGGCTTCCGCCTGGATGCCGTGACCAGCTACTACACGGGTGCGAACGCCTCCACCGCTGATTTCCTGCGCTTCGTTTGTGAAACGGCGAAAGCGAACGACCCGGACTGCTACCTCGTTGGCGAAGCGTGGACGGACGAAGCAACCATTCTGACCCTCTACGAAAGCGGCATTGACAGCCTGTTCAACTTCCCCGCCTCGGACAGCACCGGGCGCTTCGTGAAAGCAGCGCTGGCGGGCAAAAGCAGCACCGTCGCCTCTGCGCAGGCGGACTGGAACGCACGAATCCGCGCCGTCTCTCCGGCTTCGGTGGACGCGCCGTTTGTGAGCAACCACGATATGGCGCGCGCACGCGGAATGCTCCGCTCCAAGGTACCGAACGAGAAAGCCGCCGCGCTGCTGTATCTGCTCATGCCGGGTGTTCCAACCGTCTACTACGGCGAAGAACTGGGCATGTCCGGCTCCGGGAGCGACGAAAACAAACGCCTGCCGATGGTGTGGTCAAGCGACGCAGCCACGCAGTGCAAAGCGCCCGCCGCTGCCGACCAAGCCCAGCGCTTGACAGATGGCGTGGCGGAGCAGGACAGCGACCCGGACAGCCTGCTGAACTGGTATCGCCAGCTGATTGCCCTGCGCAATCTCGCGCCCGAGCTGACCCGCGGCGAAATGACCGCGCTGGACGGCGGCAATGACGCAATTTGCGCCTACACTGTGACCGACGCGGGCAGCACCGTCGCCATCATCAGCAATGTCAGCCAGAAAGATACGCTGACTGTCTCGCTGGATGTGCTGCGCGGTGCGGAGCTGCTGGGCGGCATCGGCGGTGCGGCATTTGCGGATGGTACGGCGAATCTGCCGCCGCTGTCGGGCATAATCGTACGTTTACCGTAAACTTTTTCCCCGAAATCAGCAGGATTTTCGCGTTTGACAGCGAATCTTCTTCCTTGAACAAGAATGCGGGATGAAAAACCCGCATTTCTTTCCACGATTTTCGGAAACGTTTCCGATTTCTCCATTTTTCCCGAAAGGATGGACTCGACTCATGCGCAAAAGCGGTATTTTGATGCACATCTCTTCCCTGCCCGGTGCAGGCGGCATCGGCAGTCTGGGCAAGGAAGCCTATGCGTTTGCGGACTTTCTGGAAGCAAGCGGCATGAAGCTGTGGCAGGTGTTGCCGATGGGACCAACCGGCTACGGCGAATCTCCTTACCAGTCTTTCAGCGTCCACGCGGGCAATCCAATGCTGATTTCCACCGAGAAGCTGGTGGCGGATGGTCTGCTGACGCTTGACCCCGGTGAAGAATTTGTGCCCACGCAGGATGAGCGGGTGGAATTTGACCAAGTGCGCGAGAACAAGGAGAAGCTGCTGCACAAGGCGTTCCATCAGAGCGAAAAGGGACTTCTGCCGGAGATTCGCCAATTTCTGCGCGACGAGCGCTGGGTGAGCGACTTCGCGCTGTTCACCGCCGTCAAGCAGCATTTCGGCGGCGTCATGTGGCGTCAGTGGCCAGACGAGGGCATCAAGATGCGCAGGAAGGAATCGCTGCTGCAATACCGCATGATGCTCGACGAGGATGTGCGCTATCACGTCTTCTGCCAGTTCATTTTTTTCCGCCAGTGGAAGGAATTCAAGGCTTACTGCAACAACAAGGGGATTGAGCTTTTCGGCGACATGCCGATTTACGTTGCCGAAGACAGCGCGGACACATGGACGCAGCCGGAAGTTTTCCAACTGGACAAGAACCGTGCGCCGAAGCGCGTCGCGGGTGTGCCGCCGGACTACTTCTCCGCTGATGGGCAGATGTGGGGCAATCCGCTCTACCGCTGGACGTACCTGTTCTTCCGCCGCTACGACTGGTGGGTGGAGCGGATGCGCGGCATGAGCAAGCTCTACGACATTGTGCGCGTTGACCACTTCATCGGCTTTGCGAACTACTACTCCATCCCCTATGGCGCGCCGAACGCCCGCAGCGGCAAGTGGATTGTCGGGCCGGGCAAGAAGCTGTTCCGCCGCCTGAAGAAGGAGCTGCCGAATCTGCGCGTTGTGGCGGAGGACCTCGGCGTACAGAGCGACCGTGTGCGTGAATTGCTGAAATTCGTCGGTTATCCGGGCATGAAAGTCGCGACGTTCGGCTTCGGCGGCGATGCGGACGGCAACCAGCACTTCCCCGGCAACTGGTCGGAGAACTACGTTGCCTACACCGGCACGCACGACAATGACACCACCGCCGGGTGGATTGCCACCGCCGACGAAACCACGCTCAAAGCCGCGAAGGACTACCTGCACTTTGACGGCACGGACGACGGCGTGGAAGCCTTCATCCGCTGCGTGCTGTCTTCCCCGTGCTGCATGGCGGTTGTGCCGATGCAGGATGTGCTGCATCTGGGCAGCGAAGCCCGCATGAACCTTCCCGGCACCATCGGCGGCAACTGGGCATGGCGCATGAAGCCCGACGCCGCGACGGAGGATGTTGCCCGCCATCTGCGCGAAATGAATCAGGAGTATCAGCGTATCTGATTTTGTGGAATCCCCACTATCAATCGACGAACATAAAGGAGAGAGCAACATGATGAACGCCAAGGAACTGCTTCGGCAGACCGAATCGCTGCTGCTGCAGAACGACCACATCACCCTTGCGGAAGCCTCCGCGACACAGCTGCACAATGCCCTGTCCACCGCCGCCATGAACGCGCTCACCCCCACTTGGGTCAAGTGCGAAGCGAAACGGCAGGCGCATCGGCAGGCGTACTACCTGTCGGCAGAATACCTCGTCGGCCGCATGGTGTACAACAACCTGTTCTGCCTTGGGCTGCTGGACGACGTGAAGGCACTGCTGGCGGAAAAAGGCGTTGACATCGCGATTCTGGAAGACATTGAGGACGATGCGTTCGGCAACGGCGGTTTGGGGCGTCTGGCAGCTTGCTTCCTTGATTCCGCGGTCACGACGAACGTCCCGCTGACCGGCTACGGGCTGCGCTACCGCTACGGGCTGTTCAAGCAGACGTTTGTCAACGGCTATCAGCACGAAGAGCCGGACGATTGGAGCCGCTTCGGCGACCCGTGGAGCATCCGCCGCGTTGACCAAGCGGTCGTCGTGAAAATGAAGACCGGCGACGTGCTGGCTGTCCCCTACGACATGCCGATTATCGGCTATGGCGCGAAGAACATCGGTACGCTGCGCCTGTGGCAGACCGAATCCCTGCACGAAATCGACTTCACTGCCTTCAACAATCAGCATTACGCGCAGGCATCCGCCGACAAGAACAAGGCGGAGGACATCACCAAGTTCCTTTACCCCAACGACGACCGCCGCGAGGGCAAGCAGATGCGCATCAAGCAGCAGTATGTGCTGGTCAGTGCGTCCCTGCAGGATATGCTGCGCGCCTACAAGAAGCGTCACGGCGATGATTACGCGTGGTTCGCCGAGGAGCACGCCGTGCAGCTGAATGACACGCACCCGGTCATGGCGATTCCGGAGCTGACCCGCCTGCTGATGGAAGATGGCTTCACGTTCGACGCGGCGTTTGAGATTGTCCGCAACGTCTTTGCGTACACGAACCACACCGTGATGCAGGAAGCGTTGGAGAAATGGGATTTGGCGCTGCTTGCAAGCGTCTGCCCGGAGCTTGTTGCCATCATCCGCAAAATCGACGCGAAGTTCAAGGCGGACATGGCTGCACGCGGTGCGGAGGTCAAGGCAACCCGCTGCATCATCTGGAACAATCAGGTGCATATGGCGCAGCTGGCGGTTTATGCGACCGTCGCCACGAACGGCGTTGCCGCGATTCATACCGAAATCCTCAAGGACGACGTGTTTGCGGACTGGTACGCGCTGTATCCGGAGCGCTTCCAGAACAAGACGAACGGCATCACACAGCGCCGCTGGCTGGGGCTGTGCAATCCGGAACTGACCGCGCTGATTGAGAAGCACATCGGCAGCGGCTTCCTGACCGATTTGGACAAGCTGGAAGCCCTGAAGCCGCAGATCAGCGACGACCTGTGCCGCGAGTTTGTCGCCGTGAAGAAGGAAAAGAAAGCGCAGCTTGCCGCCGAGATTGAGAAGCGCGAGGGGGTGAAGCTCGACCCGAACATGATTTTCGACATTCAGGTGAAGCGCCTGCACGAATACAAGCGCCAGCTGATGAACACCATGTCCATCCTGCACCTGTATTTCTGCCTGAAGGACGGTACGCTGACCGACTTCACGCCCACGGCGTTCATCTTCGGCGCGAAGGCTGCGCCGGGCTATGCGCGCGCCAAGGCGATTATCCACCTGACCAACATGGTCGCCGACATGGTGAACAACGACCCTGACACCTCTTCCCTGCTGAAGGTGGTGTTCGTGCACAACTACAACTGCTCGTGGGCGGAGAAGCTGATTCCCGCGGCGGATGTGTCCGAGCAGATTTCCACCGCCGGCACGGAAGCGTCTGGCACGGGCAACATGAAGCTGATGCTCAACGGCGCGGTCACGCTGGGAACATATGACGGCGCAAACGTCGAGATTACCGAGCAGGCAGGCCGCGAGAACGAGTACATTTTCGGTGCGACGGTTGAAGAAATCAACGCGCTGAAGAAGAACGGCTACGACCCGCGCGCGATTTACAAGGCCGACAAGGAAATTGCGCGCGTGCTGGACACGATGGTGGACGGCACCTTCCCCGACCCGGACGGCGCCATCAAGGAGCTGGTGTCCTCCCTGCTGCTGGGCGCAAGCTGGCACAAGCCCGACCACTACTTCATCCTCCACGACTTCCACAGCTATGTGGACGCGAAACTGGCGGTCAACCGCGATTACCGCGACGAGTTGTCCTTCGCGCGCAAGTGCCTGATGAACATCGCCAGCGCAGGCATGTTCTCCTCCGACCGCACGATTGCGCAGTACGCGAAGGAGATTTGGAAGGTCTGAGTTCTTCTTTCCCTGTAAAAACTGCCCTGCGGGTTCAAACCGCAGGGTTTTTTGATGTGCTTGTTTTGGGGAAATTCCACACTATTTCCAGATGGATTTGGAAATAGTATCAGATGTAATCTATCATCCTTCTCTTGCCCTGCGTGCGCAGCTGCTTCGGCGCTGTTCACGCAGGGCGTTTTGTTTTGCCATGCTATCCGGTCGCGCCCATCGGCGCGACAATGTGCAGGTTATGGGTAATGCTGATTGGGGGGCGCGTCTGCGGACGCGCAAAGATACAACCGCTGCGCTGAAAGCGCTTCGCTGTTCAGCGCTCGTGGAGCGGAATTGTCGCGTTTGGCATAACTGGTCTAACGGTGCAGCAGTTGGGGCGTTGCCCCAAGCCCCACAAGGGGCGCCGCCCCTTGACCCTGCAAGGGACATTGTCCCTTGACCCTTTTTGGGCTGCCCGGCTTGGTCGCTTCTCCATACTCCCCCTCCCGCAAATTTTTCTTTCCCCCGCCCTTCCCCTTTTCCCTCCTCCACATATTCTACCATTGGAGGGCAGGGGCATTTCCCCCTGCAAGAAAGGGAGTGACGCCATGCCTACACCCTATTTCGAGGTCGCACACCTCACCAAACACTTCTCCACCGATGAATCCACCGTCGCCGCCATTCAGGATGTCTCTTTTTCCTTGCAGAAGGGGCAGTTTCTCTCCATTTTAGGGCCCAGCGGCTGCGGAAAATCCACCCTTTTCAACCTCATCGCCGGCCTGATGCAGCCGGATTGCGGCGACATTCGGCTGCAAGGCGAATCCATGCTCCTGCGCCCCGGTCTGACCGGCTACATGCTGCAAAAAGATCTGCTCCTGCCGTGGCGGACGATTGCGGATAACATCATCCTCTCCAAAACACTTCACGGCACACGGCGGCAAGCAGCGCTGAAATCCGCCGTCAGCGACATTGCTGCGTGCGGGCTGCGCGACCTGCTGAATCGCCGCCCAGACGAATGCTCCGGCGGGCAGCGGCAGCGTGCGGCGCTTGTGCGGACGCTGCAGACAGGCAAACCGCTTCTGCTGCTTGATGAGCCGTTCGGCTCCCCCATCACCCCGCATAAAATCAGGTAAAAAAAGTAATGTCCCTGATGCGCTTGACGTCCTTCGTCCATTCCAGCTGAATCTCCTCGATGAACGCCCGCCAGAAGGCGCGCTTGTGGTCGTTGTCAAGAGAGATGTAGAGCTGCTTCCAGCCGTCGGAGAGGATGCGGCTGATTTTGCGGTAGTCGGGGTTGGCGGCCAGCTCCTGCCGCTCGGCGTTGGCGGCATCAATCCGCGTCATCAGGTCGTCGTACTGCCGGTCGTAGTCCGCGGCAGTCTTGATGCGCCCCTTCTGCCAGGCGTAGTTCAGGCGGGCAAGCTCCTGCTGAAGCTCCGCCAGGTCGTGCTGGGCGACGCGCTGCGGGGCGTTTTGAAGGCGCAGGAGGTACATCTGCTTGCCGCGCATGACGGCTTCCACCTCGCTGAGCATGATGGCTTCCAGCCGATGCTCGAACGCCATCGTCCGAAAATCGCACTTCTTTTCGAGGTTGCCCCGGTAGCAGCGGTAGCCGTAGTACTTGTAGGACAGCTTCTGACCGCTTTTGCCGATGCGGTTGAGCACCGTCGGCGAACCGACGAGCATATTGCCGCAGCAGGGGCAGCGGATAAGGCCGCCGAAGATGTAGCTGTGTTCGCGCTGGGACGTGCGCGGGTTGTGCTGGATGTACTTCTGCATCGTCTCGAACGCCGCGGGGGTCATGTAGCCCTCGCAGTAGGCGGGATTGCCGCGATACGTGCCGCAAATCAGCTCGCTGGTCAGCGCGTTCTTGATGGTCGAGTAGGAGAAAGCGCGGCTGTATTTGGCGTTGATGTAGTGCAGGGCGGCGCGGACGGAGCGGTTCTTGCAGAAGTGGTCGATTAAGTCCTCCATGATGATTTCGTCGCGCTTGGCGATGTACTTGCGGCGGTCGCCGTCACCCGACTGCTTCACCTGATAGCAGAATGGCAGGGCTTGCGAACCGTACAGCGGCTGACCCGACTTCACCTTGTACTCGTTAATCATGCGGATGCGCTCGCCTACCTGATCCGCCTCGAACTGCGCCATCGTCAGCTTCATGTTGACGAACGCCTCCCCCGACGGCGTGGACAGGTCATATTTTTCTTCCGTCGCCGTCCAGATGACACCGCCCGCGGCCAGCCGCTTCATGCACTCGTGATATTCCGCGACGGAGCGGAAGAATCTGTCGAGCTTAATGAAGATGATGCGGCGGAAATTCCCCTTTTCCGCGTCCTGAATCATGGCTTGCAGGGCGGGACGCTTGCGAATCAGTTTCCTGCCGGAAACGCCCTCGTCCTTGTAGAACTTCACGATTTTCATGCCGTGGCTGTCGGCGTATTCGTTCAGCTTCTCCTCCTGCGCCTCGATGGAGATGCCGTGGAGCTTCTGCTCCTGCGTGGAGACGCGAATGTACGCCGCCACGTTCTCGATGTAGCTTGTTTTTTCTGCCTGATTCGTCATTTCTTCCTTCCACCTTCCTATGGCGATGGCTGCCGCTGCGCGCATTCATAAAGCTACGGGCGCACCCATACCTATATGCCACCGGGGAGGTGAAGCGGATGGATGCTGACCGTCTTTTTGCGAAGGAGAACGCGCCGACGGCAGAGCAGATGCTTGCGACGCTCGTCCGCCTGCTGGAAGACCAGGAGGGCGTGACGATTGAATACCGCGTCGCAGAAAGTGACCCGCGCACTTGACGTGGGTGGAAGTCTTGCGGTGGATGTGGATGCAGCAGTGGAAGCCGCTGGAATCAGGTGTGTAGTTGGCGCACAGGAAGAATGCCGCGCGCAAAGGCAAGACTTGTTAAACTAAATACAGTTCAGGCTTACGCCTGATAAGTACTTCATCAAAATAATCCTCTGGCAGATTGCAGAGGGAAATCATCGTCTCCTTCGGAATGGCGGAATCGCGTAAAAGATGCTGCTTCGACAGCACACCATGCTCAATCAGCAGGGTGACAGCGTCGCGCAGCACTTCCGGCGGCTGAATGGTCATCACGTCGTCATATGGTTCAGCACGCCAATAGCGCTGCTTTGTCATCTGACGGTTGAGGTATTGCAAATGCGATTCGGACAGCAGGTGGAGGTCTGCGCCACGGTGTATCATAGCGGCTATTGATGCGCCCCACTTGCGCTTTGCCCGCTCCAATGCAAGCATGGATGAGCCGTGCAGGTCGCGCGAGAACGGATCTGCCGGAAGCAGAAAAGCCGACGCGAAGCGGTCTGCCTGACTGTCCGCTTGGTCGATTACAGCACGCTGGGACGCTTCCTTTTGCGGCACGTCGGAATGCAGGAGCAGATGCCCTAATTCGTGCAGGATGCTGAAACGAATCCGCACGGCACTCTTTTCTGCGGGCTGATAAAGAATGTAGGGTGTCCCGTTTTCCCAGCAAGACAGTGCGTCGATGCCTCGGAACTCACATTGCTGACTGCCTGTAAACTCCGCAACGATGATACCGTGGTTCTCCAACAACCCAATCAGGTCGCCAATCGGGTCATCGTCCATGCCCCATTGGTTGCGGACATCCATTGCGATTTCTTCCACTTCGTCCAGCGAAAGGTCGCGATAGTCGCGGTCAGAGACCGGCAGCTCCTGCGGAATAAAGCTGATGTAGGTTTCCAGCTGCTGCTTGACTTCGTCCGCCCATTTCAGCTGATAGCGACACGCTTTTTTGACCTTCTGCGATACGCCCAAATTGGAGCGGAAAAAGAGCGCGCCGCCCTCCGAAGTCGCCGCCAATTCAGGCTTATAGAAGAACTCAATCGGGAAGTTCAGCACAGCCGCGATACGTTCCAGTGTCGAATCAGACGGCGGCGTGATTCCTTTCTCGAACTTGGAGATAGCTTGGCGCGTCACGCCGATTTCTGCGGATAGTTCCTCCATCGACAGGGCTCGCGCTTCTCTCGCTTCCGTAATCCTCGCTGAAATGACAGCGACGGGCATGATTAGCCCTCCTTTTTTCCACGCAGATACTCATCGCGCAATGCGACTGTTCTGCGCACAATTTCTTTCGGTTTGGGGGTCAAGTCTTTCAGCAGCGGCAATTCGATTTCGTCCGCGATGCCGCCATAGCCCGCTTCAGGCAGCAGAATCGTCGCGAATGGCTGTTCTTCGCCGCCGAAAATCAAAAATGCGAATAGCTTCTGCGTGCCCAGCGTCAGGGTGTGGTCACCAAACATTTGAAACTGACGCTGGAAAGGTGAATTTCGCTCGGAAAGTTCCACCTTATATTTTGCCCTCGGCGGAAGGTCATGCCGATTTCTGCGGAAAGCAACGTGAAGCAGCACGTCATCATTCTCCAATTGAGGTACAACTTGTCCGCCTGCGAAGCGCCGTTCCGAAAAAGCGAATGGACACTGCTGCGAAGCAGCGCCAAGGGCAACCTGCATCTGCATCAGCTTCGTGCGGACGCGTGTGCCCTCCGGCCGCATATATGGGTGGCTGAACGGCGAATCCGCGTTCTGGGTCAGCAGCGTATAAGCGTCCGTACCAATCTGCACAGTGTCGGCAAGGAATTTCAGCTGCGGCGGGGTAAAAAGCGAATCAAAGCGAATGTCCAAACAAAACACCTCCGGTTGACATTTCTTCGCGCAACCATTTTACATGATTTCTGTGATTTTGTCAACCAGAATGCAGAAGCATCAAAGAATTATTCTTCTTCCCCCTCACGCATTCCGCGTTGGGGGCTTATTTTATTTCTTCCGTTGATTTTTTCGGGTGACTTTCCAGCAGCTCCAACACAATCTGCTGATAGATGGGGTCAGCGGCGTGGTACGCGGCGAGGATGCGCTCGTCGGGGGACGGGGCATCCGCATGTTCCGACATAAAGTAGGACATCGGCACATGAAAGAGGTCAGCAAGCTGCTGCATACGGTTGACACGCGGATATTTCTTTCCCGTCACCCAGTCGGACACGGTGGAGGCGGTGATACCGAACCGGGCGACAATATCAGCTTGCGAGACGTTGTTTTCTTTCATCAGCCGGTTTAGATTTGTTACAAAGACTTCCCTTGCATTGTTGTCAGACACCTTGACACCTCCCTTCTTACACACATGATACGCTAAAAGTTTGAAAAAGTCAACCTTTTGCAAGATTATTTCCGCTTTTAGCTTGACATTACGCCAAAAGCGTAGTATGATATGTGCAGGAGGTGAGTTCCCAAAATGGAATTTCCGCGAATCACACTGGCTGCAGCGAGAGTAAATGCCGGTTTAACACAGGCGGCAGCGGCTGAAAAGCTTGGAATCACACGTTCCACGCTTCAAAACTATGAGACTGGCAAAACGGTTCCTGACTGGTCGATGGTGAAGCGCATCGAGGAAGTCTATCAGTTTCCTGCTGACTTCATTTTTTTTGCCGCATAAGTACGCTTTAAGCGTATTTGTGACATCTGAACCTTCCCAAAGGAGGTATTCCCATGTCCGCACACTTCACCAACGCGCCGCCAGACTTAGCAGAAAAAATTTGGACGACGCTTGTCAACCTCTTCGCCGACCAGGAGGGCGTGAAAATCGAGTACACCATCGTGGACAAGCACGACGGCAACGACGACAACAAGGGCGCAGGTTAATCCCCTGCGCCCCATCACGCATTCCGCGTTGGGGGCTTTTTTATTTCCGCCGCGGCGAAGCGACCGGGAACGGCAGGCGCGTCCGGTGCGTCCTGCTGACGATAGTTTTCGGCAAACTCGTGCACGAAATTCAAAAAATTGTCGCGCTGCTCTTTCGGAAGCGTGACGAAGGCTTCCAGCATGGAGCGCCCGTACTCGCCGAGGTCATACTCCTGCACCAGCCCATCAATCAAAGTCGGATTTAGCTGATTGAACATCTCGCCCGTACCGTCGCGCAGCCATTCCTCGCGCACGTTGAAGGTGGTGCAGATTTGAGAGATGTGGATGTCGCGCAGTTCGCGGCGACCGGTTTCAAAATGTGCGTAGGTGGATTGTGCCACATTGATGCGTTCACTGAACTCCTGCTGGCTTAAGCCAAGGGCTTTTCGGAGTTCTTTCAGGCGTTCTTTCACGAAACCGCCTCCCTTCATATAGCATTGTAGCATGAAATTTAATACATTGCAATTATTCAGGCAAAAATTCTTGACATTTTAAATCCAATGGACTATAATGTTAATACAGTGTATTACGTGGAGGTGAGAACATGGTTCAGCAGTTCAGCGCGCAGGATACCGCCAATATTGAGGCGGCAGCGCAAATACTCGCGAAAGATGTCCACGACCTGCCGGAGTCGCAGCAGGCGTATTTCTGCGGCGTGATTCAGGGCGTTCTGATGACACTCAAAAGCACGAAGAGCGCATAAGGAGGTATCCCATGCCGGATTTGCTTACCCGCCCCGGCGCACCGACCGCCGAGCAGCTCATCGCGACCCTCGTCAGCCTGCTGGAAGACCAGGAGGGCGTGAAAATCGAATACACCATCGTGGACAAGCACGACGGCAACGACGACAACAAGGGCGCAGGCTAATCCCCCGCGCCCATCCCCCAACGACCAAACAAAAGGAGGTTTCCCTATGACCATTGGTGACAAGATGACCATCACGACGTGATTTCAATCCACATTCCCTTTTACAGGGAATGACAAAAGGACATCCTGATTTTCCTGCTTAATTGTAACATATTCGCAGCACATTTTGCAAGGGGGGTTCTCTATGGCTCTTTCTCCCATCGGCTACGTCGCCCAGATCCGCGTCTCGGACGATATGTGCCTGTACTTCACCCGCCTGACCCAGGGCGGCATTGACCTGACTGCTGACCTCGACAAGGCAATGCTCTTCGACACCGAGGAGCGCGCGCGGGATTTCGCCCTGCACGCTGGCTACGTCCTGCGCGTGGACGAGCAGCACTTCGTGGTGGAGAAGTGCTTCGAGATGACCACGCCCGAAGGCGACGTGGACTTGATTGAGGCATCGCACGTCCTCCGCCCGGACGACGATAACGAGTAAACGACAAGAGGAGGTTTCCCCCTATGAGCTTTGAGATGGCACTTCTCGCCGCATTCGCCACGCTGATTGGCATCCCGGCGGCAATCCACGCCCTGGGCGAACTGCTGGTTTCCCTGGACTGCCGCACGGCGTCGCGTCAGAAGCGCCGGGAGATTCGCGCTGCCATGGCGCAGCAGCCGTCTCCCGTCACCCCCGGCATGGTCGGCATGATGTGCCGCGCGAAGGGAGGGCGTTTCTGATGGCCGACAAGCCTACTGACTTCTACCGTATGCGGGCAAAAGTGCTTGAAAAGCAGCTGGAGCACGAGCAGGAGTGGGAAACGTACTTCCCCGGCATCACCAACCGCGAATACAGCACCTATGCGGACACTTGCGCGTGCGGCATGGCGCGGCGGCTGGACGAAATCGAGGCGGCGGATCTGGTCGCGTCGTGGTGCGGCTTCCAGCGGGAGCGCATCACCATCGTGACGACGGAGAAGCCGCTGGAACGCAACCGCCACGGCGACATCCGCTGCGAGGACGGCGTTACCAACTACGACCGCCGCCCGGTGCTGGTGCACACATTCTCCGTGCGCACCCCTGACGGCGCGCCCCGTGGCGAGGGCAACATCCACTACATCCGCTTCGAGGTGCTGGGGCGGCTCTATGAGCTGATGGACGGCGCCCTGCGCGTGCTGTGAGGAGGTGGAGGATATGTCTGACAGCGTTCTGATTACGCTGCTGATTTGCGCGACGGTGCTTGCGCTGGCGCTCATTCCGAAAAACAAGTAACGATATTTTGGAGGAGGTTTCCCCATGAACGTATTCTTCGGCATCGGCCGCCTGACCGCTGATCCCATCATCGGCGTGACCAGCGGCACGGGCACCAGCGTCGCCCGGTACACCATCGCCATCCCGCGCTGCCGGTCGGGCGAACAGAAAATCGCCGACTTCGTGCGCTGCAAGGCGTTCGGCAAGAGCGCCGATTTCGCTGCCAAGTACCTGCGCAAGGGTCAGCGCGTCGCCGTGCGCGGGTCGCTGCAAGTGAGCAAATACGAGAAGGACGGTACGCCGCAGACGATGGTGGAGGTCGTCGTCGCGCAGCAGGAGTTCTGCGACGCGCCGCGCAAGAAGCAGGAAGACCCGGACGACGACCGGGACTTCCCGGAATCCTTGGAGGAGGTGACAGGCGTTGAAACTCCCTTCTAATCCAGTGACTCCTGTGACGCTCGCCGAAGCGCTCAATCTCCAGCAGCAGGCGGACAAGCGCGCCAAGTACGGCAACGAGAAAATCACCATCAACGGCGCAACCTTCGACAGTCGGGCGGAATATCAGCGGTATCGCGACCTCTGCCTGCTGGCGCAGGCGGGCGCAATCAGCGACTTGCAGCGTCAGGTGCGCTATGAGCTGATTCCCGTTCAGCGGGACGAAGACGGCAACGTGCTTGAACGCGCTTGCTACTACGTCGCCGATTTCGTCTATGCGGGCGCGGACGGCTATACCGTCGTCGAGGACGTGAAAGGGATACGGACGAAGGCATACCTGATGAAGCGCAAGCTGATGCTGTACCGCTACGGCATCCGCATTCAGGAAGTGGAGGTGTAAGCGATGCTGACGACCATTGACCGCTCCAAGCTGGCGCTCTGCCCGCTGTGCAGTATGCCTGCCATCATGGAAAACCCGTATGTGCGCGAGGATGCGCTGTGGATTCGGTGCAAGAGTTGTGGATTTCACGCCTGCGTCTTCAAGGACGAGGCGACCGCGCGGAAGCGGGAGGGGACGGAAAATGAGCAGCCGGAACGAGCGCCCCAAGCAGGTTGACCGGATTCTGGACTACATGCGCCGCTACGGGTCAATCACCACGCTGGACGCGATGCTTGACCTCGGCATCCTGCGCCTTGCAAGCCGCATCAGCGAGCTGAAGAAGGCGGGTGTCCCCATCCGGCGGGACTGGGCGAAGGTCACCAACCGCCACGGGGAAACGTGCAACGTACTGCGCTACAGCCTCGATGGCAGCCTTGCCGTCATTCCCGATAAGCCCGGCGGCGAAGAATAAGGGGGCAGCACCATGCCGATTGTCAACTATGTGCGGGAACATATGCGGTTCATCGAATATGCGTCTGATGAAGGACTTTCGTCCGGAGAACGCCTTGTGTGGTATGCGCTGATGCACATCATCAACGGACGCGCACAAGGGAGCATCTGGCCGGAGGGGTTCATCCGCATTGCGAATGACCGGCTTCTCGCGCTCTGCCCCATGCAGCTGGGCGCCATCATTATGGCGCGGAACAGCTTAAAGCAGCGCGGTTTAATTGACTTCATCCCCGGCAGCAGGAACAAACGCGCCCCCGCCTACAAAATCAATTTCTTCTCCCCTGAATTTCCGCCCGATTCCCCCGGCAAAGCGGAGAAAATGCAAAGTTACTGCGAAAATCGAAGTAACTACGATAATAACATGGGGAGTAACTACGATAATAACATAGGGGGTAACAACGGTAACATAGTACCAAACTATACGGAAAGAGAATACCAAACAGGGAAAACGGGTTACCCGGAAGAAGAGAATGAGAAATACACCGCAGCGGAACGCGCGTGTACGGGCGGGCGCGCGCGCGATAAGCAGATTGCCGCCATCTGGCGGTCTGATTTCGGTGCGCTGCCAACCCCGGCGCAGGTGCAGCGGCTGGCGACTGCGGCGGATGTGCTGCAGATGCCGCTGACAGTGCTGCGCGAAGCCGTCCGGTGCGCCGCCACGACGGGCGCGAAGTCCCCGACGGCGTATGTGCTGACGCTCCTGCAGGACTGGCACTATGCGGGCGTTCGGACGGCGGACGAGGTGGGCGAATACGCCTATCTGCGCGACGTGGTGGAGGGCAGACAGCCCGGCGACCGCGAAAAAGCACAGCAGGCGCTGGCACAGATGCGCCGCCGCCATCAGCAGATCCCGGAGGGCAGCGAGGAAGGGGCTGACGGCTGATGCAAGCAAGCGACATGACAACGGAGCAGCTGATTCGCTACTTCCGGTGCATGGGCAGTGCGAACGCGGTCTGCCGCGAGCATCAGCGCTGCCAGGACTGCCCGTACTACGTTCCGCAGAGCTACAACGTGCGCTTCCGCGACGCGGCGATGGAAATTGCCAATCGGCTGGAAGCAGCACTGAACCGTGGAGGACAAGCAACATGAGCAACCAATCCCCCTGCACCGACCCGCCCTACCCCTGCACGGCGCTGACGCTGGCGGAAAAGAACTACGCGCTGGAGCAGCTGACGTGGCTTCGCAAGCATATGCTGGCGGTGAATTTCCGCGAATACGAGGCGGTGGACGCGGCAATCCGCGCCCTGCGCAAGGCGACGACGGTGGATGACTGCCGGGTGCGCCGCATCCCGGTGTACGGCATGGGGCAAGCGAGGGACGCGGTGTATTCCCAGCGTGGCGACGACTATCTGCTCGAAGCCCAGCGCGTGGCGGAAGAGAATCCGCCGAATGCGTCAGATATGCCGGAGAACGCCCCGAAGAATCCGCCGAAAAAGCGAAATAGCGGCTGGCGGTGCTGATAGGCGCATCAGGAGGGGCGGACGATGCGGGCAAAAGAGTATCTGTCGCAGGTGCGCTTGCTCGACGAGCGGATCACCTGCAAGCTGGCGGACGCGGCGCGATTGCAGGAAATGGCGACGCGCGTCACGCCCATCCTGCGGGAAGACGGCGTGTCTGGGGGCGGCGGCGCTCCAGACCCTCTGGCGGATGCGGTGGCGAAAATTGTTGACCTGAAAGCCGAAATCAACCGGGACATTGACCGTCTGGTGGACAAGAAGCGCGAAATCGCGGCGAAGCTGGAAAAAGTCAGCGACCGCCGCTATTACACGGTGCTTTCCCGGCGGTATCTGCTGTTTGAGACGTTCGAGAAAATCTCCTGCGAAATGAACTACTCGTGGCGGCGCGTCCACGACCTGCACGGGCAGGCGCTGGAGGCGTTTCAGCGGGTGCTGGACGAGGAATGCGACGATGCAAGGAGGCGCTAAGGATGACTGGAAATCTCGTGACGGCAGTGCTTGGCGGGTGCGCGGTTTGCTTTCTCTGTGCTTGCAGGGATGCAATGCGGCGGCGCGACGATGCGCCGGAACGGCTTTTGCTTTGTGCGTTTGGTCTTGCAATCTTAGCGGGTTTTGCCCTTGCATTTGAGCAGCAGTTGGGAGGTGGAGGAATGGCGATGCTGGGCGTGCTGGGGCTGCTGGCGGCGTTGGTCTGTGTGGCGTGCGTGCTGGTGAACGGGCGGTAAAACAAAGGCGGTCAGCAGCACAATCGCCGCCGACCGCCTTGGATGATTTCGCGCTGGAATCACTGATAATTCCGCAGGAGGGAAAAATGAACGATAATAAGCCTACTCCATACTGCCCGTACTGCGGCAGAGCTATGGAACTGGAAGATTTCTTGGGTGAACACTGGTATCAGTGCCCGAAGTGCGAATCAAGGTCACCGGTGAAGCGAACAAGCGCAGAAGCACATGAATCCGCCATTCGCAGAGCAGTGCTGGCCAATCGGGTTTTATCCCTGAAAGAAATGGAGAACAAGAAATTGTCCAACAGAGGGCAGCCGACGTTTTTCTGGACAGAGGACAAAGGCGGAACAGATAAACTGCTTACATGGCGCGGTGTAATTGAAAGACTGAACAACGAAGAACGGTTTGGAAGGTACGGCAACACATGGAGATGCTGGCTTGAAAAACCGACGTTGCTTCAAAAGAAGGAAACCCCGTGGAGGTGACAGGGAGCGGTTCACATCCGGCTTTCTGCACTTTGCGTAGTATTTCATAGTATTTCACACCCTCCCCGTGCTATACTGCACATGGAAACCTCCAATCACCTCACCCGACGGACGCGCCAGTCGCCGCCGGGTATTTTTGTACCCAAAATCCGCTGTGCCCCGCCCGTGGCGGCAAAAATCCCACGCGGTGGAGGCACAGCATTGCGAATCCCCCAGAAAGGATGGTGCGCAATGGCTGGATTAACCGAGAAACAGCGCCGCTTCTGCGACGAGTACCTCATCGACCTGAACGCGACGCAAGCCGCCATCCGCGCCGGGTATTCCCCGAAAACAGCGGCGACGATTGCGGCAGAAAACCTCACAAAACCTAAGGTGACTGAAAACATCAAAAAGCGCATGGACGAAAAGGAAGATGCGCTGATTGCCAAGCAGGACGAAGTGCTGAAATACCTGACGGCGGTGATGCGCCGGGAGATGAAGGAATTTGTCGTCGTGACGTGCATGGAGGAGAAGACGGAAGTCATCCCCGGCGATGGCGGCAGCAAGCCCACCCGGCGCACGACGAAGAAGGAAGAACCGAAGGTCGTCGAGATTCCTGCACGGCTGTGCGACGCGAACAAGGCGGCGGAGCTGCTGGGCAAGCGCTACGGGCTGTTCACGGACAGGGTGGATGTGTCGGGCAGCCTGCCGGTGATTTTGGCGGGAGAGGATGCGCTTGACGACTAATCAGCCGCGAATCTACCTGCCGGATGTCGTCGGGCGCGGCTACGGCGCGTTCTGGCGCTTCACGGGGCGCTACCGCGTGTGCAAAGGCAGCCGCGCAAGCAAGAAAAGCACCACGACGGCGCTGAATTTCATCTACCGCATGATGAAGTACCCCGGCGCGAACCTGCTGGTCATCCGCAAAACGTACCGCACATTGCGCGACAGCTGCTTCACACAGCTTCTCTGGGCGATTCAACGTCTGCAAGTGGAGGCGTTCTGGAGCTGGAAGGAAAGCCCGCTGGAAATCACCTACAAGCCGACGGGGCAGAAAATCTACTTTCGCGGCATGGATGATCCATTGAAATTGACCTCCATCACCGCGCAGAGCGGCGTGCTGTGCTGGGTGTGGATTGAAGAAGCCTACGAGATCATGAACGAGAGCGACTTCAACACGCTGGATGAATCCATCCGCGGCGAATGCGCACCGCCGCTGTTCAAGCAAATCACGCTGACGTTCAACCCGTGGAATCAGAAGCACTGGCTGAAAGCGCGCTTTTTCGACGTAGAAGACCCGGACATCCTCGCCATCACAACGAACTACCAGTGCAACGAGTGGCTGGACAAGCAGGATTTACGCCTATTTGAGCGGATGAAAGCGACGAACCCGCGCCGCTACGCCGTGGCTGGCTTAGGGAACTGGGGCATTGTGGAGGGGCTCATTTACGAGCGCTGGCAGGAATCCGCGTTCGACCCGGCGGAAATCAGCCGGACGCACACCCTTGAATCCGTGTTCGGCTTGGACTTCGGCTTTACCAACGACCCGACGGCATTCTTCTGCGGATTGCTGGACATTCCAGCGCGCCGCCTGTACGTCTTTGACGAGCTGTACGAACGGGGGCTGACGAACGACATGATTGCCAAGCGCGTGACGGCGATGGGCTACGGCAAAGTGAGCATCACCGCCGACGGCGCAGAGCCGAAATCCATTGCTGAGCTGCGCGGCATGGGCTTGCGCATACACAGCGCGGCGAAAGGCGCGGACAGCATCCGCAGCGGCATCCAGTGGGTTCAAAATCTCGAAATCATCATCCACCCGCGCTGCGCGAATTTCATAACGGAAATCAGCAACTACACATGGGACAAGGACAAGTTCGGCAAGATGCTCGATAGCCCCATTGACGACTTCAACCACCTGATGGACGCCATGCGCTATGGGCTGGAAAAGTTCATTGTGGGGAAAAAGTGGACGTATTGATGGAGGATGTATGCGCAAGAGCGAGAAGGAAGCCCTGCAAGCCATGCTCGATGATGAACAGGAGACCATCAAGGCACTGGAAAAGGCGTACCAGCGGGCGCTCCGGCGCATCGACAACCACATTCGCATCCTCGAAAGCGACGAAATGACGCAATCGAAAATCTACCAGAAGCGCTATCAGGAGGCGATGAAAACCCAAATCAACGCCGCGCTGGACGAACTGCACAAGAAAAGCAATCAGACCATCGAAGAATACCTGACGCGCAGCTAC